>Ga0182016_10001471_pt1 | contig 28710 bp, 25 predicted proteins | sample 712S2MmetaG_FD_120491 | JGI IMG/M metagenome (GOLD analysis project Ga0182016, IMG submission 120491) | Permafrost microbial communities from Stordalen Mire, Sweden - 712S2M metaG | ecosystem: Environmental > Terrestrial > Soil > Wetlands > Permafrost | place: Sweden: Stordalen | collected...
AAAACCATGCCCGGGCGAAGTATGTTGCCGCTGCCAACAGGGGCTGGATGTCAGTAAAAACCCTTCCCCCGGCGGATCAGGTGAAGTGTTTTTACTTGACATCCCCTTTTATAGAACCCGCCTGACAAATGCCCAGCTTGCATCGACGGAGGACACATCGACAGCTATACAGACAATCAAGCATGCGATGCTCATGGCTCTATCGGCGATCTCGGAAATTATTACACATCCACAACCAGATAAAGGGAGACACTGCAATGACTCATGGCATATTCAATCGCAGCGAAAATCGTTTGCAGGCATTCTCACTTTGGATGGCCTGTGTTGCCCTAATGTTTTTAACCTTGTCTGTTCCGTGCTGTGCGCAGCAGGTAAAGGAACTTCCAAAGGATCATGGAATTACCGGTAAACAACCCGAGATTTATTGGCACGACGCCGATATAAGTTTAGACCTTGACGCATCGACCAAGGATTGGAGCGTCGTGGTCCAGCGGGGTTCAAATCCAGCGGAGCGTGCACCACTGCCAGACCTCCTTGAACAAGTTTATGCGATCCACCGGGCGGCACCGAATCACGCGGTACTTCTAGCTGATCTCTCGGCAGGCGCGGAATTTGTAGGTGTCATTGGATTATCTCCCGCCAAGATGCTCGATAGCTTTTGGAGTTCTGCTGACCCCTCGCTCTCTCCAAACAATCGCTATGTTCTGTTTGTTCGTTTCTATCCCATGCACGGAGCGGATAACTACGACGATCAATACCGCCTGTATGACGTACTCGGAACACGCGCCTCGAACTGGCCGAATCGCCCTGCGCAGGATGGACCGCCGAATATGCCAGCCAACTATGACGATACGCTGGCTGGAGTGCCCGTCTATCCGCTAAAGACCGGAGAACTAGGCCGCGAAAACACCAATATCGAAGACGGTCAAGTACACCAACGAGCTTCTCAGTTCATCTGGGCTGCCGATTCGAGCAAGGTAGTCTTTGCCGACGCGCAAGGTGGGGTCATCAGTCTTGTCGTGGTGTCCGTGCCGACAGTCCCGGGAAGCAAACCACAAACCATGGTCTATCCATTAGCTGGCACGGAGAACGTCTGCCCAGGCCCAAGCGAGGCCGAGTGCAACATCTTTAATGTTCGCTCTCTTGCCTGGGACGGCGAATCGATCAGGGCTGCCTTGATGATCCGGCCAAATCACGCGAAAGCCATCGAGAAGGATCTAACCATTCCGCTCTCGAAGTTCGTGCCTGCGGGCAAGTGACCTTCGCGCTCATTCTCTGATCCTCCCCGGATGCGCCTGGCGCATCCGGGGGCTTTTCCAGAACAACAGGAGATTCCGGCCCCGATTTCAGCTTTGCCTCTGACCTCCCGCGCTACTCTCCCATCACCTCTTCGCAACTCGCGGTCAGCCTCTCCCAGATGCGGTCGAGCCACGCCTCGTGCTCGGGCTTCATCAACACCGAGCGCAGGCAAGTCACCATCTCCACGCCCTTTGTCGCGTGACTTTCCGGTTCTGACCCGGCTGATGGCTCAAACCAATTCAGCGGCAATTGCACCAGCGCCAGATGCAAATCACGCGAGGCGCAGGCGTCAAAAACCTTTTGCGCCAAGTCGGAGGATTGTTCCGGATTTTCCGCCTTCAGTTTCCACACCACAATGTCGAGTTCCGGCGCTCCTGCTGCGAGCGGCTGGAAGCGGCCGGTCCGGTCTTGCCTTAGCTTTCGGTCGAGATTGAGAGCAGCGGCGCGGCTGTGCGCGAGCCCGCGCGCAAACTCGCCTCCCGGCACAAGCGGCAAAAGCTGCTGCGTGGCCCACAAAGCCACCGCCGACGCTCCCGCCCGCGAACACTCCAGGCTGATTTCGCCCAGATGCAATTGTTTTGAAGTGAAGTAGGTGTAAGGAGAATCGTGTTTGTAAAAACGGCCCACCGAAGGATCACGAAACAGGATGCAGCCGCAGCCGTAGGGTTGCAAACCGTGCTTGTGCGGGTCAATCACAATCGAATCGGCCTTGCTGATAGCTTCGTTCGCCCGCCGCGCGGGCTCGGCCAATTCATCCAATATCAGCCGGAAGTAGCCGCCGTAAGCTCCATCGACATGCACGCGGAAACCGTACCGCGAGCGCAGCACGAGCACTTCGTCAAGAGAGTCCACCGCGCCGATGGCCGTCGAGCCCAGCGTCACCACCACCGTGCCCACATCGCCTTTGCGTAGCTCGGTTTCAAGCGCATCCATGCTCATGCGCCCGCGATGGTCCGCGGCAACGGGCGCATAATCCAGCTTGAGCACAGCGGAGATGCGCTGGTGAGTGTAATGCGCCTGCTCCGAGCCCACAATGCGTTTGCCCGGCGCCAGTTGCCCGGCCACCCAGAGCGCTTCAAGATTGGCCAGTGTCCCGCTAGAAGTCAGGTGCCCCAAAAACTCCGTCCATCCGAAGATCCCGGCAATTTCGCTGACTGCCTCAATCTCCATCTCCGAACTGGCCCGGCCGCCGTCGCGCGCGTGATTGTTGGGATTGATGGTCATGGCCAGCGCATAGGCAGCCCGCGCCACAGGATGCGGCGGCTTGAGCATCTGCCCGGCATAAAGAGGATGAAAATAGGGGTAGTTGTCGCCCAGCCGGCGCGCCACACCCTCCAGAATCCGCGCCATTGCGCCGGGGTCGGCGGCGGACTCGAAGGCCGGCCCTGCGGCAGGCAAAGCCGCAAACTGCTGGTCAAGGAGCTCGGTCGAGCGAATCAACAAACCGGGGACAGGATCTTGACGCATGGTAACCTCCGGTGGTAACACTGCAAGGGTACGACGTTAAGGTATTCCAGTTCAATAAGTTCCCGGGATGGAAACTGGGGAACATCTTGCAGCGGCAAAGAATTTTTGTGATTTATTTATAAATTGGATGCTACACTACGTCCAGCGTTAGAACCGAAGCGGGCGTTAGCAGCACTCGCCCAACCAAGCAAGATTCTGCCATAGGTCCGATTCATCCAGCGCAATTCAATTCAGGAAATACGAAGACAATGGAACAAGGTACTGTGAAGTGGTTCAATGATGCGAAGGGCTTCGGCTTCATCTCGCGTCAGAACGGCGAAGACGTTTTTGTGCATTACTCTGCAATTAGCTCCAGCGGTTTCAAGAGCTTGCAGGAAGGTCAAGCCGTGCAATTCAACGTGGTAAAAGGGCCCAAGGGATGGCAGGCTGCCGACGTGCAGCCGCTCTAAGTAAGCAGGCCCAATCCCGGAAGAGTTTAGCAGGCAGTGCGAGGGCTGGGAGAGATCCCAGCCCTTCTATTTTTTGTGCGGGCTCGTTCGAGCGATTTTGCGCGAGGCAATTTCGCGCGAAACGGGTTACTTGTGGCCACAGGCGATGGGGAGCCACCCGTTGAGCGAGAGAGCCTTATTGTGTGTGGACGATAAAATACGAGCTATGCGCTTCCTTCACGAAGAAGCTATTCAATACAAACGAGCAAGAATGTGACCGAGCAGACGGCAATCATTATCGGGGCGGGCCCGGCGGGCATGACGGCCGGTATCGAATTCCAGCGACTTTCCGCAATCAAACCGATTGTGATCGAAGCCAGCGATCAGGTCGGCGGCATCTCGCGCACTGTCCGTTACAAGGGCAACCGCATGGACATTGGCGGTCACCGCTTCTTTTCCAAGTCGGACCGCGTGATGCGCTGGTGGCTGGAGATGATGCCCGTCGAAACCGGCGCAGACGAAGAGGGCCAGCTCCGCTACCAAAATCAGCAACGAGATATTCCCGCAATTGCCCAGGCGCATGATCCTCAAACAGACGATTTGGTTATGCTGGTCCGGCAGCGCAAGAGCCGCATCTATTATCTGCGCCGCTTCTTCGACTATCCCATCAGCCTCACCGCGGCGACATTCAGGAACATGGGTCTTGCCCGCACCGTTCGTTGCGGCATCAGTTATATGCGTTCGGCCCTGCTTCCCCAACGCGAGGAACGCACCCTGGAAGATTTCATTATCAATCGCTTCGGCCGGCAGCTCTACCTGACGTTTTTCAAGTCGTATACGGAAAAGGTCTGGGGCGTGCCTTGCAACGAGATCAGCGCGGAATGGGGAGCGCAGCGCATCAAAGGGCTCTCGCTTAAAGGCGTGGTGGTGCACTTCCTCAGGAAGACATTCAGCCCGAAGAAGCCTGGCGACATCGCCCAGAGGAAGACTGAAACCTCGCTGATCGAAAAGTTTCTTTATCCCAAATTCGGCCCCGGCCAGCTTTGGGAGCATGCGGCTGATTTGGTTCGCGACACCGGAGGCGAGATTCACTTCGACATCCAAGTAGACAAAATACGCGTGGAGGGCAACCGCGTCGTTTCCGTCGAGGGTGTTAACCAGACCGGTGAGCAAAAGGCATTTTCGGGCGACTATTTCTTTTCGACCATGCCCGTCCGCGATCTGATTCGTGCCATCTCGGCGACTGCGCCTGAGTGCGTCCCCGCCGAAGTGACGGAAGTCAGCGAGGGCCTGATGTATCGCGACTTTATTACGGTCGGATTGCTTGCCTCCAGGCTGGCCGTCACTGAAAAGGACGGCTCGTTGCTTAAGGACAACTGGATTTATTTTCAGGAACCGGATGTGGTTGTCGGGCGGCTGCAGATTTTCAATAACTGGAGCCCGTGGCTGGTCGCGTCCCCGGATAAAGTTTGGATCGGCCTTGAATACTTTTGCAACGATACAGACCCGCTTTGGAAGCTCTCAGACGACGAGATGGCCAGATTCGCCATTGCGGAAATCTCAAAAATCGGCATTCTCAAGGCAGAAGACGTTGAAGATGCCCATGTTGTCCGCGTTCCCAAAACTTATCCCGCCTATTTCGGAAGCTATGACCGCTTCGATGTCATCCGCAGTTACCTTGACCGCTTCGAGAATCTTTTCCTGGTGGGCCGCAACGGCATGCACAAGTACAACAACCAGGACCACTCCATGCTGACCGCCATGACCGCCGTAGAGAATATCGTCAACGGAGTAACCGCCAAAGACAATATCTGGGCTATCAACACCGAGATTAAGTATCACGAGGAGAAGGGGGCGCAGTAGGGACCTAGCCTGAAACTACTCAGTTCAGAAGCTGGAACTGTGCATCCAAGAAACGGGATTCGGCGCGTTCCATGGCTTTGGATGGGAGTCGACTGCTTCAGTGGGCAAGCGGTTCTGGCGCTCTTCGGTATATTCTGGAGTGTTGCCGCTAAACAAAACAAACCGCGGCCGGAAACCTCAGGACTCATTCACCCATGAACGCACAGACCATCGCCGTACATCTGCCCGACGGATCCATTCGCGAAGTGCCCGCCGGCACCACGCCCCTTGATATCGCCAACGACATCTCGCCGCGGCTGGCTGCGGCCTCCGTGGTGGCGCGGTTGACACCGATCAGTGGCGCAAAACAGCTTGCCGCCGCTGACGAACACGCCTCTGAGGCCGCCATGTATAGCGCCGAGGACGCGGCTGCCCCTCGGCTGGTTGACCTGACCACACCGCTCACCGCGGACACGAAGCTCGAATTGGTTAAGGAGACGGACCCTGAGGCGCTCAAGGTGGTGCGCCACTCCGCCGCGCACGTGCTGGCCACCGCCGTGCTCGAACTGTTTCCCGAGACCAAGCTTGGCCACGGACCAGCGACCGACGCTGGCTTCTTTTACGATTTCCATCGCTCAAAGCCCTTCACGCCGGAGGACTTGGTGCTTATCGAGGCCAAGATGGCTGAAGTGGTGGCCCGTGATGACAAGTTTGTCCGCGAACAGGAACCCCGTGAGCAGGCGCTGGCGGAGTTCGATCGTGACGGCGACTTCATGAAGACTCACTTCGTGACCAAGTTCACCGAACCCGGCTCTCAGGTCAGCTTTTATCGCAACGGCAAGTTTTTAGACTTTTGCCGAGGCCCTCACGTGCCTTCGACCGGCCGCGTCAAGGCTGTCAAGATTACCAGCCTGGCGGGCGCTTACTGGCTGGGCGATGAAAAGAATCCGCAGCTTCAGCGCGTCTATGGAACCGCTTTCTTCTCGCAGAAAGAGATGGATGCGCACTTTGCTCGTCTGGAAGAAGCAGCCAAGCGCGACCATCGCCTGCTGGGCAAGCAATTGGACCTTTTCAGCATTCAGGAACTGGCCGGCGCGGGACTTATCTTCTGGCATCCCAAAGGCGGCATCGTCCGCAAGATCATGGAAGACTGGATGCGCAACGAATGTTTGCGGCGCGGCTACTCCATGGTCTTCACTCCGCATGTGATGCGCCGCGAGTTGTGGAAGGTCAGCGGCCATGAGGGCTACTACTCCGAAAATATGTATACGCCGATGGAGCTGGACGATGCCGAGTATCGCCTGAAACCGATGAATTGCCCCGGCCACATTCTCATCTATAAAAACTCGCCGAAGAGTTACCGCGACTTACCCGTCCGTCTGGCTGAGTTAGGGAATGTTTATCGCTATGAGCGCTCGGGAACCATGCACGGATTGTTGCGCGTGCGCGGCTTTACGCAGGACGATGCGCACATTTTCTGCACTCCCGGCCAGATCGAGGATGAGGTCGTCGCCTGCATCGAGTTTGCAAAAGCGGTGCTGACGACTTTCGGCTTCAACGAGTTCAAGGTGGAGTTATCTACCTGGGACCCCAATGACCGCGCCCACTACACCGGCTCGGATGAGAATTGGGCTCTTGCGAATGGCGGCTTGCAACACGCTCTCAGCCGCATGGGGATTGATTACAAGACCATCCCGGGCGAAGCCGCGTTCTACGGCCCCAAGATAGACATCAAACTTGTCGATGCCCTCGGCCGTCTCTGGCAACTCTGCACGGTTCAAGTCGACTTCAATCTCCCAGCCCGCTTCGAGCTGGAGTATGTCGGGGAAGACGGAGAGCGTCATCAGCCCGTCATGATCCACCGCGCCCTGTTCGGCTCCGTCGAGCGCTTTTTCGGCGTGCTCATCGAGCACTACGCCGGAGCCTTCCCGCTGTGGCTTGCGCCTGTGCAGGTGGGCTTGGTTCCTATCAGCGAGCGGCATCACGAATACGCGAAGAAGGTCGAAGCTGAACTCAAGACTGCGGGCTTCCGTGTTGAAGTGGACGACCGCAACGAAAAGATGAACGGCAAGATCCGCGACTTTGCCAACCAGAAGACGCCCTACATTCTTGTCTTCGGTGACAAGGAGCAGGAAGCCGGCGCGGTCAGCGTCCGCACCCGCGGCAAAGGCGACCAGGGCTCCATGCCGCTGGCCGATTTTATCGCCAAAGCAAAGGCGCTGGTTGCAAGCCAGTCGATGGAACTGTAGACCTGCACGGTCCGGCGCCTTTCCAGGAAGAGGCGCCGGATCGACACAAAGTATTTGAGGCAGCGTCGTGATTGCACTGGAATCTGGTATCGTTCCAGTAATCAGGTGACACTTGCTATGCGCCGTACGAAAGTTCTACCGTTGCGCTCCTTTTGTGTCTTGCTTTCTAGCCATGGCTTGGTAATGCTTGTTTTAGCGGTCTGCCTTTGCGCCGCTCTATCCGCGACAGCACAGGACAAGCGAGCTCAAAACCCATCCGCTCCGCCCCCTTCGTCTTCCGCAGCCAAGCCGCCGGACGTCTCCAAGGAAGCCTTGGTTTGGAACAAGCTCGTCACCACTGTTCGGATGAATGCGGACGGTACCGGCGCGCGAAAAACCACTGCCCGGGTAAGCATCCTGGCTGACTCTGGCGTAAAGGCAATGGCCGTGCTCACCTTTACGTACACGGCCTCGAACCAGCAGGTGGAGATAGGCTATGTTCGCGTTGTCAAGTTAGATGGCAGTGTGGTCGTCACGCCCGATTACAACGTTCAGGACATGCCCGCCGATGTGACCCGCGAGGCGCCCATGTACTCTGACATCCATCAGAAGCACGTGGCTGTCAAGGGACTCGGAGTGGGCGACACGCTCGAATACCAGATCACCCTTCGCACTCTCAAACCTGAGGTTCCCGGCCACTTCTGGCTCGAGTATTCCTTTCAGAAGGACCTTATTGCTCTCGACGAGCAGCTCGACCTCGACCTGCCCGCAGACAAAGCTGTAACTGTGGCGAGCGCCGATCTTCAACCCACTGTTAGCAGCACTGGTGGCCGCAAGCTTTACCACTGGGCCAGTTCCAATCTTGCGCGGCCCGATCCAGACGCGCCGCCCAAGTCAGTCAAGCATTGGAAGCCGTCGGTCCAGGTAACTACCTTTGCCAGTTGGGAACAGGTCGGCGCCTGGTACAACTCTCTGCAGCGCGATTCCCTCATTGTTACCCCAGCCATTCAGGCCAAGGCGGACGCGCTCACCAAAGGGCTCACTTCCAACGACGACAAGCTGCGCGCCATCTTCAACGACGTTGCTCTACACATTCACTATGTCGGCCTGGATTTCGGCATTGGCCGTTACCAGCCGCATCCGGCTGACGATGTACTCTCCAACGAATACGGCGACTGCAAAGACAAGCACACACTGTTGGCTGCGTTGCTCAAGGCCGCCGGCATCGAAGCCTGGCCAGTGCTGATCTCCGCCGCCAGTCGCGAACTGGATTCCGCAACACCCTCGCCCGCGCAATTCAACCACGTCATTACGCTCGTTCCTCTTAGCGGCAAGATGGTGTGGATGGATTCCACAGAGGAGGTCGCGCCAGTGGGTTTGTTGATGGGTGTTCTGCGCGACAAGCAGGCCCTAGCCATTCCTGATGGCAGACCCGCATATCTTGAGAAAACCCCTGAGGACGCGCCCACTCCAAGAACGATTCACCTCCAGGTTGAAGGAAAGCTTTCTGAGCAGGGACTTTTCACTGGACATATTGACCAGAATACCGATGGGGACGTTGGAATGTCGTTTCGGTCCGGCTTCCGCCGGGTTCCACAGTCGCAATGGAAGGAGTTAATGGAGGGAGTTGCCCACTTGGAGGGTTATAGCGGAGAAGTTTCAAATCCCAAGGTCTCTGACGTTGAGAAGATCGGCCAGCCCTTTGAATTATCCTTTGATTACACGCGAGAGAAGTGTTTCCTTTGGGATGACCGGAAAGCCTCCCATTGGATTTCCCCTCCTCTACCCCGGATGGGCGGGGAACTGGCTCCGGGCGTAAAAGAAAAGAAACCGGCCGATAATCCGGAGCTCGGTTCCACCGGAGAGACTGTCTTTCACGTCACTTTAGAGTTGCCAACGGGCTGGTTCATGGTCGCGCCAAAAGATTTTGATCTCAAAGAGGACTGGCTCGAATACCACGCGAAATATAGCTTCAAGAACGGAATCTTCACGGCAGACCGGTCCGCTCTTGTGAAGAGAACAAAAGTTCCACTTGAACAATGGGACAGATACCTCGCTTTCCGTCGCGGAATGTTTGAAGACTGGAACCGGCAGACCTTGATCTCACCCGCCAATCGAGCCACCGCACAAAACTGGCAGAACAAGATCAACGAGGTAACCCCGCTCGAAGGAGCGCGGATGAACGAGAACCAGATCGTTTTCCGCTTCGTTTCCGCTTCGGAAGTCACTCAGCCCCTGCGCGATGCATTGGCGATTCTTGTAGCCGACCCTTCTGCCAGCTCCGCGGACCTCGCTAAGGCCGTAGGTCTTTCCCGGCAGGCTGTGGAAGCAATCGAAGCAAAGACTCTGCGGCTCTCTCCCGATGATGCAGAGTCGCTCTACTGGATGCAATTACTGGCCCATGCCTGGTCTACCAGGGGATGGGCAGCGCTGGAAGTCAAAGATTTACCGACCGCCGAGAATTACCTGCGCGCAGCCTGGCAACTGAGCCAGGACCAAGTGATCGGGTACCAATTTGGCCGGCTGCTGGAGGCCAAAGGCGACAAGGGCGGCGCGATGCATATTTTCAAACTGGCTAGTGTGAGCGCCGCTGGAATGAACGACTTAGTCGACAGGCTTTTCTACTCCAACTACAAGGTTGGTGACCAGATTGCCGCGAGTTACGAGATGCTGACGGGCAAGCCCTTGACGGCTACCGCGCTGAACCATGGCCGATACGATGGCAGCTTGAGCGCTGAATTAGATGAAGAAAACGAGATTAAAGGCTTCACGCGATCCAGCAAATTCAACTGCGACGCGTATTTTATCTTGGCCTACGAGCAGGAAAAGCCAGTGAAGGCCTACATACTGCAAGGCGACGAGGGGTTTCCATCCATGGAATCTACGCTCCTAGCTCACCATTTTCCGGTTCCCATGCCGAACGGCTCAAAGGCGCGCCTCTTGCGAGAGGTTCGCCTTATGTGTTCATCGTATGGAGGCGGCTGCGACGCTTATTTACTTTTGCCCACAGCCGTCCATATTCCACCTAAGGGCATTACATCACTCGACGCACTCGAAGGTACAAAACATTCAAGATAGAGGTTCAGCGGATTAACTAATCAGGTCCCCTCACGCGTTGATCGCCATGCCCTCGACGGCGCCGTAGGCGTCGAGCAGGGATTCGGCCAGCGTGGGGTGTGCGTGGATGGTGAACATCATTTCCTCCACCGTGCCTTCCAACTCCATCACCGCGACCGCCTCGGCGACAAGCTCCGTGGCTTGCGGGCCGAGGATGTGGACGCCGAGAATCTCGCCGTATTTTGCATCCGCGACGACCTTCACAAAGCCGTCATGGCTGCCAAGGATGGTAGCTTTTGAGTTACCGGCGAAGGGAAATTTACCCACCTTCACTTCATAGCCTTTTTCTTTGGCCTGCGCTTCCGTCAAGCCAGCTGACCCGATCTGCGGCTCTGTATAGGTGCAGCCGGGGATGCGGTCGCGGCGCACGGGGCGGAACGTGCGGCCGGCGATCTTCGCCACGGCGATCATGCCGCTCATTGCGCCCACATGCGCCAGTTGCGGCAGCCCGGCCACAATGTCGCCGATGGCGAAGACGCCCGGCTCGGCTGTCTCCTGCGCGTCATTGACCTTCACCAGCCCGCGATCGAGTTCGATCTTTGTTTTCTCCACGCCGATGTTGGCGGTTAGCCCGGCGCGGCCCACGGCCACCAGAACCTTCTCGGCCTCTTTCACTTGCGGCTTGCCGTTGGCGTCTGTGAAGCTGACCTTCACTCCGGATTCGGTCTTTTCGACTTTTTCGACCTTGGCGCCGGTATTCACGTCGATGCCGCGCTTTTTGAAGAGCCGCGTAATCTCCTTTGATATTTCTTCGTCCTCGACCGGAACCACGCGCGGCAGAAATTCGAGGATGGTCACCTCAGAGCCGAAGGTGCGGAAGAGCGAGCCAAACTCCATGCCCACGGCACCCGCGCCAATGACGATCAGCGATTTGGGAACCGCGTTCATGGCGAGGATTTCAATGTTGGTCAGAATGCGGTCGTCCGCTTTCAGACCCGGCAGCATCTTGGCTTCGGAGCCGGTGGCCAGAATCACGTTTTTCGCCTTCACCGGGCTGACTTCTCCGCTCGCCGACGTGACTTCGACCGTGTGTACGCCGTCGCTCGCGGGGCCGGTCAGCCGGCCGTAGCCCTGCACGCGCGCAATCTTGTGCTTCTTCATCAGGAAGTCCAGGCCCTTGGTGTGCTTGGTGATGATGGCGTCTTTGCGCTTGAGCACCGCGGCCCAGTCGAGCGTCGGCGCGGCGATGCCCTCAATGCCAAATTCAGCGGCGTGCTGCATGTGGTCCCAGATCTCGGCGTTGAAGAGCAGAGCCTTGGTGGGGATGCAGCCCACGTGCAGGCAGGTTCCGCCCAGCTTGTCAGACTGCTCGATCAGCGCGATTTTCAGCCCGTACTCCGCGCCGCGAATCGCCGCCGTGTAACCGGCCGGCCCGCCGCCAATAATCGCCACATCGTAAATTGTTTCTGCCGCTGTTGCTTCAGCCAAGGGGAACTCCATTCTGCGGCGCGCCGTCTTTCTGCAGCGCCTCATTCCATCGTCCAGTCTAATAGATGCGCTTAGGGGCGACTTCGCAGCTGCCTATATGGGAGCGGGTTCTCACAGGTTCATTTTCACCAGTTCGTTTGCCGCGCGCAGCACCTCCGGCTCATCGCCGAGGCCCACCACCCAATGTACCTCCGGCTCGCGGCGGAACCAGGTCATTTGCCGCTTGGCGTAGTTGCGATGACCCTGCTGGGCGGCTTCTATCGCAGCCTCGGCGCTCAAAGTTCCTGCCAGCACGGCCATAGCCTGCCGGTAGCCGAGTGAGTCGAGCGCCTTAACCGGCCCGAAGCGGTCGAGCAGGCCGCGCGTCTCGTCTACCAATCCCGCCGCAAACATTTCTGACGCACGATGGTTAAGGCGGGCATAAAGCTCTTGGCGTGGCGGGTTAAGGCCGATGCGCAGCAGCCGAAAGCCGCTGAGCGGGTCGCGCGCCATCACCTGCGAGAGTGGCCTGCGCGCCGCCAGGCAGACCTCAATGGCGCGAATCAGCTTGGCAGCGTCGTTCGCATGAATGCGCGCGGCGGAGGCCCGATCGAGCCGCAGCAGCAGCCGGTGCAGCCAGCCTTCTCCGTGCTTTTCCCGGCTGCGCTGGAGGCGCGTGCGCAATTCCTGCTGCCGCTCCGGTCCGGCAAAGAGCCCGTCTGTCAGCGCGCGCAAGTAAAGCCCTGTTCCGCCGGTCACGATAGGCAGATGGCCCCGGCCTGCAATCTCGTGCAAAGCCGCACGCGCTTGCCGGCTGTATTCGCCAGCGGTGAAAGGCTGGTTCAGATCGGCCACATCGATCAGGTGATGCGGCAGCCGTGCCCGCTCTTCTTTTGTTGGTTTAGCCGTGCCCAGGTCCATGCCGCGATAGACGGCCACCGAGTCGCAACTGACAATCTCGCCGCCAAAGCGCTCGCCCAATTCGAGCGAAAGCGCCGTCTTGCCACTGCCCGTGGGACCGAGGAGAAGCACGACGAGCGGTTCAGTTTTCGCGGACGCAGTACTCACGGACGCCACCAGCCTGGCGGAAAAATCCACTTGGGATTGGTACGCAACAGAGCCACTATCAAAACAGCCAGGGCCACCATCACCAACCCGAAGACCTGGTTGCGCCGGAATCGCCGCAACTCGACGGCCCGCGCGGCTTTCTCGGCAACTTCCTGATAGTACGGTTTGATGCGGCGCTCGACCACGGTGCGGCTCTCCTGCTGGTTCGTGCGTCCGAGTACGTTGGCGCACCACGCATCAGTATAGGGGAGCCGCTGCATTGCCGCTTTCCACTTCCCGCGTTTGACTTCCCACTCCCGGTTTGCTCAGATAACCTTTCGGGGACTTGAACCACAAGAAAGAGCGGGGACGCAACCATGAAAGTGTTGATTTTGGGTTCGGGCGGGCGCGAGCACGCGCTGGCATGGGCGGTGAAGCGCAGTCCGCGAGTAACGGAAGTTGTCTGCGCGCCGGGCAACGGCGGCATCGCACAAATTGCGCGGTGCGTTCCGGTGGATCTGAAAGACGTGGCCGCAATGGTTCGTCTGGCCGAGGACGAGCAGCCGGAGTTGATCATCGTTGGGCCGGAGCTGCCGCTCTCGCTGGGCATTGTGGACGCGCTTCAGGAACGAGGCCTGCGCGTCTTCGGGCCTACGCGCACTGCGGCGATGCTGGAAACGAGCAAGGGTTTCGCCAAGCGATTCCTGCAGCGGCACAACATCCCTACAGGCCGCTATGCGGTCTGCGCGAACCTGGCCGAGTTGGAAAAGGCCGTCGAACTCTTTCATCCGCCCATCGTGGTCAAGGCTGACGGACTCCATGCCGGCAAGGGCGTCATCATTTGCCCGTCGCGCCACACCGCCGTCGAAGCCGCCCAGGATTTACTGAGCGGCAAACTGCTGGGCGAGGCCGAGCAGCACATCCTCATCGAGGAGTTCCTCGAAGGCGACGAAATCAGTTTTCTCTGCCTCAGCGACGGCAAGCATGTTGTTCCGCTCGCCCCAGCCCAGGACCACAAGCGCATTGGCGAGGGCGACACCGGCCCCAACACCGGCGGAATGGGCGTCTACTCCACTGATGCCATGCTCGACGCCGGGATGACCGAATGGATTCTGCACCACATCGCCGTGCCCACCATCTACGGCATGGCCAGTGAAGACGCTCCCTTCGTCGGCGTGCTCTATTGCGGGTTGATGATGACAGCCCGAGGTCCCCTGGTGCTGGAGTTCAACGCCCGCTTTGGAGATCCGGAGACGCAAGCCATTCTGATGCGGCTTGAGAGCGACCTGGTGGATGCTCTGGAAGCATGCGTCGATGGCACGCTGGAGCAAACTGAACTGCGCTGGAGCCCGGGCGCCTCGGCCTGCGTCGTGGCCAGCTCATCGGGCTATCCGGGCAGCTACAAGACCGGCTTTCCTATCACGGGCCTCGAAGACGCCGCACGGGTTCCGGGGGTTCAGGTCTTTCATTCAGGCTCGTCTCAACAGGACGGCAAGTTGCTCACCGCAGGAGGCCGCGTGCTGGGTGTTACCGCCGCAGCGCCCTCGCTGGAAGATGCCCTGGCGCGCGCTTATGGAGCCATGGCGCTGATTCACTTTGACGGAATATACTACCGGCGCGATATCGGTCATCGCGCTCTGAGGAGAACACCATGACAGCTGCCATCACACTGGAAGAGCTCCTGACCTGGAACAAAGAGGCTTCGAATTTTTGGAAAGCGCACTTGGACGCCAACCCTGAGCTATTGAAATTGCCCTGCGGAATTGGCGGGGCTGCGAATGTTCAGGATTTTGTCGGACATGTCTGGGGAGTGGAACTGCGCTGGGGCCAGCGCCTCGCCGGGCTGCCTGAGCTGAAAAAGGAAGATGCTCCTGCCGGCCCGTTGGATGCACTCTTCGACTTGCACCTGAAGGCAGTCGCGATTTACCGTGCGCTCATGGGCGACGAGGCCCTAAACTGGAATGAGACGATAAAGTTGGACATGCCCTGGCTGCCACCGGATGCGCCAGCCTTTTCACGGCGCAAGATTGCGGCCCATGCGCTCTTCCACAGCCAGCGTCACTGGGCGCAATTGGCCACGCTGGTCTGCGCCGCTGGATTCCCCTCAGGATTCAAGGGAGACGTACTTTTCAGCTCGGCTCTGACATAACCATCGGCTCGGCAGCACTCTCAGACGCCGGTTTGGGCTTCCCCTGGGCCTGCTGAAAGCAGGAACGACACAGTACCGGCCTGCCTTGGGTCGGCTTGAAGGGAACCGTGGTCTCCGCACCGCACTGCGAGCAGTTGGTACGGGTCTCCGGGCGCACCCTCGATCCTCCGCGGACGCGCTTCGCCTTGCACTGCTTGCAGTGCTTGGGCTCGTTCTTGAATTGTTTGTCGTGGAAGAATAGCTGCTCGCCTGCGGTAAACACAAATTCGGAACCGCAGTCGCTGCACTTCAAAACTCTATCGCTGAATTCCATGGCCGGCTTCCCCAAAACAGGGAGATTTATTGAAATCGGCCATGACCCCGAACAACTTGCCGGTCCCGTTTCCCTGTCTTCGTTCTTCGTTCACAACGAGGGCCCGGGCCGCAACAAGTACAGCGGCAAATAAAATTCATGTCTGTCCGCCAAACCGGGGAAGACCTGGAGAAAATCCGCGTGCAACTGCACGTGGAGCATCAACGCAATAAGATCGCGACACGCCGTCCCGGCCTTGCCAAGGGTCTCAAGCTTACTGCCCTCGTCTAAATGCGGGGGTCGCCGGAGCGGCGCACGCCACGATTGTACTCCAACTAGTCCTGCTCTTTACGAGCCTTTTTGCGATTCCGCTTGCGCGCTAAAGCCGCCTTAACACGTTTCTTTTCACCGGGCTTCAGGTAGTAGGAGTGACGCTTGACTTCCTTGATGATGTCCTCCTGCTGTACCTTCCGTTTGAACCGGCGCAGCGCATTTTCGAGCGGTTCGCCTTCTTGTACTCGAACCTCTGCCAAAAAATCCCACCTCCAAACCCGCCAAATGGCATCTCTTATGATACGGGAAACAGTAAACAAATGGTGAATCGCAGGCTCTCATTCCATGGAAATTCTCTCAAAATCGGACAAAATGGACTTGGAATTGCCCTGCCAATCCCTCCATATCACGATTTGGGACAACTTTTCGGCCCTGGCAGTTTGGCGGCCATGGATCGCACCATGCCTTAAACTTGACCGGGAGGCCCACAAAAAATGATCCGCAGCTACCAGGGGCGGTTACCCCAGATCGCCGCCAGTTGCTACATTGACCCCTCCGCGCAGCTCATCGGGGACGTGACCCTCGGCGAGCACTCTTCAGTGTGGATGAACGCGGTTCTGCGCGGCGACGTGCACTTCATCCGTGTCGGCGACAACTCCAACGTGCAGGACTGCGCGGTCCTTCACGGCCAGCGCAACCTCTATCCGGTAATCGTGGGCGACTGGGTCACTATCGGCCACAACGCCACCGTTCACGGCTGTGTGGTTGAAGACGCTGTCCTTGTCGGCATCGGCAGCGTCATCCTCAACGGCTGCCGCATCGGCGAAGGCTCCATCATCGCCGCCGGAGCCGTGGTTCCAGAGGGAACAGTCGTTCCGCCGCGCACGCTCTGGGCCGGCGTTCCCGCCAAGCTCCGCCGCGAACTCGGCAACAAAGACCGCGCACTCATCCTCCAATACGCCCAGAACTACCTCGATTACACGGAGATTTACCTCAACAGCGAAGTGAGCGCCGAAGCCGGGCCGCAGAGATGAATATTGATTATTTTGTCGTGGACGTGGAAACGGCGAACCAGTTCACGCACAGCATCTGCCAGATCGGGATAGCGTCTTTCGCTGGGGGGAAGATGGTGGATGGCTGGGAGAGCCTGGTCAACCCCGACGACTACTTCCTTGAATTCAACATCGCTCTGCACGGAATCGGGCCGTGGACGGTCGCGAATGCTCCTTGCTGGAGCGAAGTGTCCTCGAAGGTGAACTCACTGCTGACAGGCGCGGCTGTGGCCAGCCACACAGCCTTCGACCGCTCAGCGCTCTCCGGCGCATGTGTAAGAGCTGGAATCCAGACCGTCGCCTATAGCAAATGGATCGACACCTGCTGGCTGTCTCGCTTCGCATGGCCCAACCTGCCCAATCACAAGCTGCCCACGCTGGCCCGAAGCTTCGGAATCGAGTATCGCGCACACGATGCGCTTGAGGATGCAAGAGTCGCCGGAGAAGTTCTAGCCCTGGCGCTTGAGCAACGCCAAATCACCATCAACGAACTGCTAGCCTCTCCCCGCAATCACATCACCGCGTTTCCCAAAGCAAAGGCCGTATCCGCAGTCCGCGGTTCCTAGTCCCTCGTCCCTGGTCCCTGCCTTCATCACACCGGCAGCGGATTCCGCTCAGTAAACTGCCGCTGGTGCCAGTAGGGATAGACCGCCGGCTGCTCGCTCGCCTTATCCAGCGCGGCCACCTGGTCGGCGGTCAGATTCCAGCCCACCGCTCCCAGATTTTGCCGCAACTGTTCCTCGGTTCGCGCGCCGACGATGACCGACGAAACCGTTGGCCTCTGCAACAGCCAGTTCAGCGCCACCTGGGGAACGGTCTTGCCCGTTTCGGCAGCTACCGCATCCAGCGCATCCACCACCTTATAAAGGCATTCGTCGCTCACCTGCGGCCCCATATCAGCGGTCTTGTGCAACCGGCTCACCTCCGGCAGCGGCTGGCCGCGGCGAATTCTGCCCGTCAGACGGCCCCAACCCAGCGGACTCCACACCAGGGCGCCGACCTTCTGGTCCAATCCCAGCGGCATCAGCTCCCATTCGTACTCGCGTCCGATCAGCGAGTAGTAAACCTGGTGCGCGACAAACCGTGTCCAGCCGTAGCGCTCTGCTACGGCCAGCGACTTCATCAGGTGCCAGCCGGAGAAGTTGGAGGCCGCGATGTAGCGCACCTTGCCCTCGCGCACAAAAGTGTTCAGCGTATCCTGCACCTCTTCGATGGGTGTGAGCGCATCGAAGCCGTGCAGGTGGTAAATGTCTACATAATCAGTGCCCAGCCGGCGCAGGCTGGCTTCGAGCGCGCGACGCAGATGGTAGCGAGAGGAGCCCACATCGTTTGGCCCGTCACCCAGACGAAACGTCGTCTTGGTGGAAATAAGCGCCCGATCGCGTTTGCCCTCCAGAGCCTTGCCCAGCACTTCCTCCGAGCGACCGTCGGAGTAAATGTCAGCCGTATCGAAGAGGTTGACGCCAGCCTCCAGGCAGATGTCGATCAGACGCCGCGCTTCCTCCACATCGGTTGAGCCCCATGCTTTGAAGAACTCATTGCCACCGCCAAATGTCCCGGTGCCAAAACTGAGTGCGGGAACTTTGAGGCCGGAGCCTCCCAGAAGTCGATATTCCATGATCGCTTGGATGCGGCACGCGATGCCAAGGATGCAGATACCCACATCTGCTAAAGTTAGGGGGTAGTCCCCTCGCTCGAAACCCACTCAGCATGAGGGTTTTGCGTAGACCCTCGGGGGCTCGCTTAAGAGAAATATGCCCCACGACCTGCCTAAAGCGTACGACCCCGCCGCCATTGAAGATCATTGGGCCGAATACTGGGTACGCGAGAAACTTTTCGCGCAACCCACGCCCAAAGCTGCCGACCAAGGTGAGCCCTTTACTATCCTGCTGCCGCCGCCCAACGTTACCGGCCGGCTGCACATGGGCCACATGCTCAACCAGACGGAGATGGACATTCTCGTCCGTTGGCGCCGCATGACGGGCCGCCGTGCCTTGTGGCTGCCTGGCACCGACCACGCGGGAATCGCCACACAGATGATGGTCGAGCGCCAACTGGTTTCTGAGGGCAAGACCCGCCAGCAGCTTGGCCGCGAAGCCTTTGTCGAGCGCGTTTGGGAATGGAAGCGCCAAACCGGCGGCGCCATCCTCGACCAGATGAAGCGCCTGGGCGCATCGGTTGACTGGCAGCGTGAATACTTCACGATGGACGAAAATCTATCGGTTGCCGTGCGCGAGGCCTTCGTCCGCCTGCATGAGCAGGGACTCATCTATCGCGGCGCGTACATCGTCAACTGGTGCCCGCGCTGCCAAACCGCCATCAGCGATCTGGAAGTTGTCCATGAGGAACAAAAGGGCCACTTATGGGAGATTCGCTATCCGGTTATAGGCGCCGATGGTGAAGATACCGGCGAGTTTCTCTCTGTGGCGACCACGCGCCCCGAGACCATGCTCGGCGATGTGGCCGTTGCCATTCATCCTGAGGACGAGCGCTACCCGCATCTGCACGGCAAGAAACTTCGCTTGCCGCTGGTTGGCCGCGAGATCCCTGTCATTCTCGACGAGTGGGTCAGCCGCGACTTTGGCACCGGCGCAGTGAAGGTCACTCCCGCGCACGATCCCAACGACTTCGCTATGGGCGAACGCCATCATCTGCCTTCTATCAACGTGATGGATGACAAGGGCCACATCAACGCCGAAGGCGGCGCATATGCCGGACTCGACCGCTATGTTGCGCGCAAGCGCATGGTCGCAGACCTTGAAGAGCAAGGTCTTTTAGTTGGCATCAAGGACCACGTCAACAACGTGGGCCACTGCGACCGCTGCAAGACGGTCGTTGAGCCGCGCCTTTCCACACAGTGGTTTGTAAAGATTCAGCCGCTGGCCGAAAAGGCGAAAGAAGCTGTCCGGCAAAAGCACATCCGCTTTACACCGGAAATGTACGAGAAGACCTACTTCGAGTGGATGGAAAACATTCACGACTGGTGCATCTCGCGCCAACTCTGGTGGGGTCATCGCATCCCCGCATGGCACTGCGCCGACTGCCACAAGATCACCGTTGCCCGCGTCGATCCCACCGCGTGCGGGCATTGCGGCTCGGAGAAGATCACGCAGGAAACCGACGTTCTCGACACATGGTTCTCCTCAGGCCTGTTGCCGGTTTCCGTCTTCGGCTGGCCTAACATCACTGCGGAAAATCGCGCCGACTTCGACGCCTTTTATCCGACGAGCCTTCTCGTTACCGGCTTCGACATTCTCTTCTTCTGGGTCGCGCGCATGATCATGCTCGGCTGCTGGTTTGCCGAAGATGTTCCGATGCCCGATGGCTCCAAGCGCACGCTCGGAGATTCAGTTCCATTCCGAGAGGTTTACATTCACGCCCTGGTGCGCGACGCCAACCGTGAAAAGATGTCCAAGACCAAGGGCAACGTCCTCGACCCCATCGAGATCGTCAAAACTTATGGAACGGACGCGGTGCGCTTCACGCTGGCCTCGATGGCCTCGCCCGGCACCGACATCGCCTTCAACATAGCCCGCACCGAGGGCTACCGCGCCTTCGCCAACAAGATCTGGAACGCCGCGCGTTTCATTTTCATGAATTTGGATCGCGCCGCCGAAATTGATATTTCGGTCAACACTGAACGCTTAGCAGATCCCGTTGCTCTACTTTCCGATCCGCCGGAAGAACGCTGGATCGTTGCCCGACTTTACCGAACCGTATCCAAGGTCAACCAGTCGCTGGAAAACTATCGTTTCGACGATGCAGCCAGCTTCATCTATCAATTTCTCTGGGGAGACTTTTGCGATTGGTACCTGGAGATCGTAAAGCTTCGCCTCGACTTTTCCGAAACCGCAGACAAGGCTAAAACCAAGGCTGCGCTCACCACGCTCGTCTCGGTTTTCGAAGCCGCATTGAGGTTACTCTCGCCCTTCATGCCTTTCATCACTGAAGAGATCTGGCAAGTCATCCACGAAGGCGATGCCCGGCCCAAGTCCATCGCCCTCACCCGCTTTCCCGAGGATACATGGGGGTCGGAGTCCAACTGGGATGAGTGGGAGGAAAGCTGGTATTTCCTTCAGACTCTGATCGGGGAAATTAGGGCGCAAAGAAAAGAACGCGGGGTTCCGGAAAGAGAATCCGCACCCGTGCTAGTGCACTTTTTTCTTGCTGAGTCGCGTGTCAGGTTCATCATGGAAAACGCGGATATTATCAAGCCGCTCGCAAAGGTTTCCCGCCTTGACAGCGTAGGTCCGGAGGTACTTGAGAACCGCCCTGGAGCTAAGAATTCGAGGCGATGGAGCCTCGATGTAGTTTACGAAAAGCAAATCGACGTAGCCGCCGAGCGCGAGCGTTTGACAAAAGATATCGCCAAGTACGAAAAAGGCATTGCCGCCGCCGAACGCCAGCTAGGCAACGAAGGCTTTCTGGCCAAGGCTCCGGCAAGCGTAGTCCAAGGATTGAAGAAGCAGGAAGCGGAAACCAGGCTGCTATTGGAAAAAGCTCGCGCCGCACTGGATAATCTGAACGAGGAAAAATAGCTATGTCCTGTGAATGTGCAAAATGCCGGCAGCATTATCGGACACTAGGCATCGCCTTCGGTATTCCCGAAGAATCCGCCATTGAAGAAGCCTATCGCGAATCCGTCAAGCAATGGCATCCCGACCTCTATGAGAATTACGCCAGCTTGCGTGCGGACGCGGAGGAGCACTTCAAGCAGATTCAAATCGCCTTCCGCGAACTTAAGGAACACAACGCGCTTGGTGCGGAATCTCCGGCGGAAAGCGTCGTTGTTCGACAGCCAAGCGTTGTTAGTGATCCATGGGACGCCACGCCGTCCAAGTCCTTTGAAGCTGAGCCGTCCAGGTCGTATGACTCCGCACCGGCTATCTCGTTTGGCGGCGCGCCCGGCTGTCTTGCCGCGTCGGAATTTACCGCGGAAGTAAAGGAGATTATCGAGCGCCACCTGGCCAAGACCGACACGCCGCTCGCTATCATCGACCTCAACGGTGCTCGATCGCACGCCAACTATTCTCATTTCTTTCTCCTGACGAGTCGCGGGATTCTGGTGCGCGACGCCCGCAATGTAATGTCGCTTCTCTGGTACAAAGACATGGGAGAGCTGGCCTATACAGATAAAGGCCGGACAGGGAAAGCTGCTTTCTGGCAACAAATCTCCGGCGGACAGTCGAAGCGCTCGCTCGAAATCTACAGGAGCGATGGAAATCATTATTTCTCCATCCCCGGCGCAGTTGATGACAACGTCAAGGAAGTGCTTTATAACTTTCTCTCGCGCCAGAAACTGCAAGGCTAATCCCTGGCCGTGCGAATGAGGAATTATGGATTGGAAGAACAGCCGCATTGACGCATTGCTTGAGCGGGCCTTGTTGGAAGACAAGGCTGCCGCTGACGCCACCACCAACCTGACTATCGAAGCCAACCTGCTGGCCACGGCATCGATTGTGGCGCGTCAGGAGATGGTGGTCTCCGGCCTGGGCGCTGTGCCGCGCTTTCTCGAGATTTTTGCGCGCCTCGACCGGCGTCCGCCCGCGCAAACCCGCTTTGAAGTCGTCAGCCATCCGGAGATGTTTGACGGCGTGCGCGTGCACGAAGACCAGGTGCTGGCCGTCATACGCCACAATGCCCGCACGCTGCTCAGTTGCGAGCGCGTGATTCTGAACCTGTTGCAGCACCTGAGCGGCATCGCCACGATGACGCGCAAATTCGTCGATGCTATTCAGGGCACGCACGCGCACGTGCTTGACACGCGCAAGACCGTGCCCGGCCTTCGTGATCTGGAAAAGTACGCCGTGCTGTGCGGCGGAGGAACCAATCACCGTCTCGACCTGGCCAGCAGCATTCTCATCAAGAACAACCACATCTCGCTGGGCGGTGGGCTGCCCGCAGTGCTGACTCGAGCTTTGGAAAAGCGCAAGAAGGGCCAGCGCGTGCAGGTCGAAGTGCGCAACGCGAAGGAGCTGGAAGAAGCTCTCGAATACGGGGCGGAAGCGATTCTGTTGGACAACATGACGCCCGAAGAGGTGAAGCGGTCGGTGGAGCGCATCCGGCGCGTAACCCAGGGGCAACCCAAGAACGAGCAAGAGGCTCGCTGGATTCCCACCGAAGCCTCGGGCGGCATCGTGCTTGAAAATATTCGCGCCTATGCCGAGACGGGTGTGGACTTCATCAGCGTGGGCGCGCTGACTCACTCCGCCAAGGCCGCCGACATCTCCATGCGTATTCACGCGGAGACGGCCTAACCGTGAGCGGAGCATCGCTGGACTTGTACGATCTGCCCGGGCTGGAGGCCGAGCTTGCCGGGACCGTCTTTGCGGGCAAACTGCATTTTTCTCCAGCCACTGACTCCACCAACTCCGACGCTCTGCAGGGCGCGCGCCGTGCCGCTCCGCATGGCTCAGTCTACTTTGCCGATGAGCAGCGAGCCGGCCGTGGCCGCGGCGATCACGCTTGGCACTCGGCTGCGGGCGAAGGGCTCTATGTGAGCCTGCTGCTGAGGCCGCCGATTCCCGCCCTGCGACTGCCGCTGCTTCCGCTGGCCGCCGGATTGGCCGCGGCCGAAGCTATTCGCGCCGTCGCGGGTGTGACTATTGATCTGCGTTGGCCCAACGATTTGCTGATTGGTCCACGCAAAACCGGCGGCATTCTGGTTGAATCGAAGATTTCCGGCGGTGCGGTTGATTTCGCCGTGGTGGGCATCGGTATCAACGTTCATCAGGAAGGTTTTGATTCCGATTTGGCCACGCTCGCCACGTCGCTAGATTTGGAAGCTCGACGCAGAGTTTCGCGACAGCATTTACTCGTCGCCCTGCTAAAATCGCTGGAGCGTGAGGCGCTCGGGTTGGCCGATGCGGCAGCGGGCGTTACGATTCCCGCGCGCGTCGAGCAGGCTTCGTCGTGGATTCGCGGCCGGAGGGTTGAGGTGCATGGCCCCCAGGCATGTGTGGGAGTGACAGCCGGGCTGGACGAGCACGGATTTTTGCTGGTGAGCACCGCAGACGGGTTGGTCACGGTGCAGACCGGCGGCATCCGGACGGCCGGTTGAGATTCAAGGTTTCCCACCCTAGCCGCAAAAACTTGAGACGCGGCGAGGGTGAAGCACGCAGATTTCTTGGGAAGTATAGTAAAACCATGCTGCTTGCAATCGATGTCGGCAACACAAATACGGTGCTGGGGCTCTATAAGCTCGAGGGCGATAAGCCTGAGTTGGCCGCGCATTGGCGCGTCACCACGCACCGCTCCCAGACAGCCGACGAGTATGGCGTGCTCTTTATCAATCTCTTCGAAATGAACGGTTTGGCTCCAAGCCAGGTGCATCACATTATCATCTCTTCGGTAGTGCCTCCGGTGGAAGGAACGCTGCGCCACGTCTGCGAAACTTACTTCCATGTCGAGCCATTCTTCGTTGAGCCGGGCATCAAAACTGGAATGCCGCTGCTGGTGGATAATCCCACGGAGCTGGGCGCGGACCGGCTGGTGAACGCCATCGCCGCCTTCGAGCGCTACGGCGGGCCGTGTGTGGTGGTGGACTTCGGCACGGCGACGACTTTTGACGTGATCTCGGCCAAAGGCGAGTACCTGGGCGGAGCCATCGCGCCGGGCCTGGGCATCAGCGCCGATGCGCTTTTCTCGCACGCCGCGCGCCTGGGCCGCATCGACATCAGACGCCCTGCCAAAGTCATCGGCACCAACACCGTCACACACCTGCAATCCGGCCTCTATTACGGCTACATTGGCCTCGTGGACGGCATTCTGGAGCGCATGGTGGCAGAACTGGGCGCGAAGCCGCGGGTCATCGCCACAGGCGGCCTGGCGCGGCAAATCTCCGAGGACTCGCGCTACATCGCCGAGATCGACGACATGCTGACGCTTGATGGCCTGCTGATTATCTATGAGCGCAATCGCATAGCCAAGCCACGCGGCAAAGCGAAGTAACTCTGCTGTAGCTGGGGATCCGAAGCTCCAGATGGGGTGATTCGAAATGAGCGCCACGAGATCAAATACTCGAAGCATGACGACCGCCTCGATTCTCGGGGTGCTCCTTTCGTTCTCTAATCTCAGTGGGGCTGGGTTCGCACAAGATTCCCCTCGGCTGCAAGCTGCGCGAATCCAAGTAGAGGTAATAAGTGTTCATCAGAGTCCAAGATACCATCCAGAAAGGATCGTTGAGGTGCGAGTCACGATCCGCTCAGGCAAAGAATTGCTAGTGATTCCAAATTGCGCAGCGATCGACACAAATGAAAATTATTTCTGTTTGGCAAGAGTAAAGCGGATGAATGAAAGTCATTTGATCGGCAAATGGGGTGATGGAAAACCCAATGCCGAGGATAATCAGTTTTGGCATCTTACGACAATTAATCCCGATACTGAGATGTCCTTCTTATTCGTGTTTGGCACAAATTTTTTTGACGTACATACCGGAGAATCCCTGCAGATTGGCTTTGAGGCTTGGCCGAATGCAGTATCTACGAACGATTGGAAGAAGGCTACGATCTTATTGTCTCCTCCATTTGAATTTCCTCCAGCGAAGAATTGAAGCTAAAGGTCCACTTTCGTGCTGAATTATTTCAACTACTTTACGGAGATCGAAGAGCGCTTCCAACAGCGGCGCGGGGCGCTTCTGTTGCTCTCGACGCTCGATTGGGCGTTGATCGAGACGTGGCGCGAGGCGGGAATTCCGCTGGAGGCTGTGCTGCGCGGCATTGATGCTGCATTTGATAAATATGAAGCGCGGCAAAAGCGCGCACGGATGCGGCGCATCAACGGCCTGGCCTGGTGCTCTCAGGCGGTGATGATGGCAGCCGAGGAAATGCGCGAGGCCTCCGCCGGAACAGCTCCCGCCGCAACCGCCGCTGAACGCGAATCGGGATTCGAGCAGGAGCGTGTGGCCACGCATCTTGAAGCTGCCGCAACCGCACTTGATGCCGCTACGGTGGCTCCCGAAGCCTGTGCCGCAACCGCCGCTCGCCTGCGCGAACTGGCCGCAGAAGTGCTCGCAGCGACAGATGAAGACGCTGCGGCTCAAGACTTGGAAGCCCTCGAACGCACTCTCACCGTTCTCGAAGAGAAGCTTTTTGCCGCCTTGACCGCAGCCGCGCCGGAAGAGTTGCTCGTCGGCTTGAAAGAGCACGCCGCGCGCGAGCTTGCGCCCTATCGGAGCCGCATGGGAGCCGTGCAACTGCGCCAGGTGGAACGGCAGTTTGTTCAGAAACAATTGCTGGTGCATTACAGCCTCCCGCGACTCAGCCTCTTCTACATGAGCCAACAATGAAGATGCCGAAGAAACAAACCGCTGCGCAGCGACGGGCCAAACAGGCCGCGAAGAGGCATTCGGCTGCGCGCAATAAGTCAGCTAAGCATCCCGCAAAGGTAAGAGCCAGCGCTGGTTCCGTCGGCGTTGTGCGGGGGGCAAACCCCTTGCATCCCTCCAAAGCGCAACTCGTCGAAATCGAAAAGCCGATCTATGGTGGCGCTTTTCTGGCCCGCGTCGAAGGTAAAGCCGTTTTTGTGCCGCTCACATTGCCCGGTGAGCAGGCGCGCGTACGCATCGCGCAGAGCAAGCCCGGTTACGCAACAGCCGAGGCCGAGGAGATTGTCCGTGCAGCGCCAGAGCGCGTCATGCCCACTTGCCCGCACTTTGGCGCTTGCGGTGGTTGCCACTACCAGCACACGGACTATGCAACCCAACTGACCTTCAAACGGGCCATTCTGCGCGAAACTCTGGAGCGCGGCGGCGTGGCCGTGCCCGCGGAGATCGCCGTTTTGGCTGGCGAGCCGTGGCATTATCGCAATCGCATTCGTCTGGCTTTCGATGCGGAGGGCAACCTGGGCTACCGCGGCCGACGGTCTCACGACGTCGTCCCAATCCGCGAGTGCCCCATCGCTGCGCCGCTGCTGGTTGAAGCTGCACTCGCCGTTGCGGAGGTTGCGCGCGAGTTTGCCCCAGCCCTCCGGCCCACCGAGCTTGCGCTTTTTTGCAATCCCGCTGAAACGGCGCTGCTGGCCACTGTCTTTACCGCAAGCCTATCGAAGATTCGCTTTGACGAATTCGCGGAAGCTCTCCACGAGCGAATTCCGTCGCTCAACGGCGCGGAGTTGGCCGTCGAGGGCCGCGCTGATACAAACCAGGAGCAGCGCACGCTGGCGCATTGGGGCGCGGGCTCACTTATCTACCAAGCCGCTGGCTTCGACTATCGCGTGGACCATGGCGCGTTTTTCCAAATCAACCGCTGGCTGGTGAACGCGCTCGTCGAGAAGGTTACCGCCGGCCACAGCGGCAAGCTCGCTTGGGATTTGTTTTCCGGCGTCGGCCTCTTTGCGCGACAACTCGCGGCCAATTTCGCTCGCGTGGTTGCGGTCGAGTCGGCACCGTCCGCGACGGCTGCACTCGACGAGAATCTTCGCGGCACAACCGGAACTGCGGTCAAAGCGGAAACTCTCGCCTTTCTGCTCCGCAACCGCATGAGCGAGAAGCCCGATTTCATCGTGGTAGACCCGCCGCGCACCGGCCTCGGCGCGGAGACCTGCACGCTGCTTGCAGAGATCGCCGCGCCCGACGTGACTTACGTCTCCTGCGACCCCGCCACACTGGCCCGCGACCTTCGCGCACTCACCGGCTCGGGCTACCAAATTGAATCCATCACCCTCGCCGACCTCTTTCCGCAGACCTTTCATCTGGAAGCAGTGGTCCATTTGCGCCGCGCCTGATAGCCTTGAAAGCGGTTCTCCAATTAACGCGCCATTGTTGTCTTTGTGCCAGGTGGATTTTTCTTGAGGAAAAATCCACTCAGCAGTCGTGGTTTCAGGCAATTGCAATCGGAGAACCGCTGTAGGGCCAGAACACCTTTCCAATTTTTCAAGCACGATGGAATCCGACTCCCCCAACTCCGGGCAATCCATTGCCGGTCCCACATCCGCCGGCCTCGACGCTGGACAGAGTCCTGATTCGGGCTTCGTGCCGCTCTTTCATGCAGCCTGGATATTCGCTGCGGGGATTGCGATCACAGAGGCGCTCTGGCTGCGGCCTAGCCAGCTGATAGTGGCGCTGGCGCTGGTGGCTGTGCTCTGCATTGTGGCGGCTTTGCGCGCCCAACGCATCATCTGGCTACCGATGGCTGTGCTGTGGCTTCTGTTGGGCGCATGGTGCGCGGAGATGGAGCAGCATCCAGCGCCAGCGCCAGCTCTGGCCGCGCTCTCTGACGGCCTGCTTCGCACTGTGGAAGGCACGATTGTCGATGCCGGGCCGGTACGCGGCGAAGCCGAACAGAATTTGATTAACCAAGACGACCATGGAGAAGCCGTTGAACCCCAGCAGCGGCCCTCGCAGCGAATTGACCTGCGCGTTTCCAGCATGGAGGTGGTCACCGATACCAGCGACGCGCAAACGCCGGTTGAAGGCGGCGTGCGCCTGACGGTTCACTGGCCGGAAAGCGCAGCCGGTCAGCAGCCCTTCAAGTGCGGCGAACGCATCCGCGCCGTGGTCCGACTGCTGACCCCCGAAGTCTATCGCGATCCCGGCGTCTGGAGCCGCCAGGATTTCCTGCTCGATCAGGGCATCACCTCCACGGCTACGGTGGGAATTGACCGCGTTGACCGCCTCGGTCCGTCCAGCAGCATGTTTCTTGGCTGCCGTCTCACCGGACTGCAGCACGCATCGAGCGCCCGCCTGCTGGCCTTGCCTGCCGCCATGCGCCAGTTGCCCGCTTCGTTGCGCCTTTCGCAAGACGACGCCGTCATGGTGGCGGCTATGGTCACCGGCGACCGCACCTACCTCACTCATTCGCTCCGGGTGGGCTTTGAGCGCACCGGCTCCTTTCACATGCTGGTGGTCTCCGGCTTTCATCTGGCCATCGTGGCCGGGTGCATCTTCTGGGCTGCGCGCCGCCTTCGCCTGCCGCGTGTTCCGGCCACATTCATTACGATTCTGGCTTCTTTCGCTTACGCGCTCTTCACAGGCTTTGCCACGCCCGTTCAGCGCTCACTCTGGATGGTCACTCTCTATCTGCTGGGCCGGCTCCTTTACCGCGAACGCAACGTGATGAACACCATCGGATTCGCCGCGCTGTGCCTGCTAGCCTTCAGCCCGCGCAGTCTC
>Ga0182016_10001472_pt1 | contig 28708 bp, 12 predicted proteins | sample 712S2MmetaG_FD_120491 | JGI IMG/M metagenome (GOLD analysis project Ga0182016, IMG submission 120491) | Permafrost microbial communities from Stordalen Mire, Sweden - 712S2M metaG | ecosystem: Environmental > Terrestrial > Soil > Wetlands > Permafrost | place: Sweden: Stordalen | collected...
AAACCAGATTGGGAAGTGTGGAAAGGTGCTGAGAAGTGAGCAGGGTCCGAGTTGAACCCATTTTGTGACCGGATTGTGCCAAGATCTGAAAATGATGACAATCATGACAGATTTGGACTTCACAGAGTCAATAAGTTACGTGGATTGAGGTACTGGAGTCCGACCGACTCCCGCCGCCTCCACCAGTACACCGAGCCACTGATCACGCCAGTTCGATCTCCAGCCTGTGCACGCCGTGGGAGATCGTGGGCACATAAAAGTAGACTGACTCCTCGATCCTCCGCAGGTTGTCAATGTAAAGCGCCTTGCCGTCGAGTTGCGCACCCGTTACCTTCTTGCCGCGAGGCACCAGCGCCTCCACGTGAAACATCTCCGCACTTCCAGTGAACTCAAGCGTCACCGTATGCTCCTCGGCAATGTAGCGATAGCTGCAATAGCCCCGAGACGCTGGATACCGTGCAGTAATCTCGGCTTTGGCAACGTTCGCCGCCGTCCAACGCGGACGGATTGCGGTATTGCTGAACGCCGCGCCCTCATCGTTGATGCCGCCGAGGCCTTCAATCACCGCCTGCGTAACCGAGCCTGCCCATCCGTCGGGAATGCCCGTTGACAGGTCGTCGTAAGGAGCGAAGAAGACCGGCGCATCGCACAGGCTGACCGCCGCAATCATCCACTTGCACTGTTCCGAGGCGGCGACAAATTCGAGTGCGGCGATCTGCCGCTCGGGGTGCGGATTGGCGACTCCGGTGGCGAAGACGCCCAGCGTTACCTCATCTTTTGTCGTCTTTGTCCAGGCGAGTCGATACGTGTCGCGGGTGCGCGGGCCGTCTTTGCTGTAGCGCGTATCCGTGGGGTCGAACCAGCCATGTCCCTCAACGTCCAATGTCTGCGCGGAGCCATCGGAGTAGTGAAAGGTAAGCGACTGGCCGGCGGTGCTCGGTTTATTGCTGGTAGTGAGCAAGTAAATTGAGGCAGCTTTTGCGTTCACCGGAACCGTGGCGCGGTCTTTGTACGGAGACTGGCGCGACACGATAACGCAATTGGGCCCGGCGGGCGCGGGCACAGTGAACGTGACTCCCTGAAAGGTTTGTTCGCCAGTTGGGATGCCTTCAAGGTTTTGCTGCGGATCGTCTGACCAGGACGGCGCATGTTGCGAGCCGGCACGGAGCGTGGCGTTGCAAGCGGCCTCAATATTGACCGGCTGGAATGTGCGCTTCGGCGTTTCGACTGCTTTGCCTCGCAGTGTAACCGGGAGATAGCCACGATGGCGGTCGGCGATGCCGCGCAGCCGCCGCAGAATATCAGCGCCGTACTCCTCGAACCCATGCTCAAACGCGCCGTGGGCAAGCTCACCGCCAACCACGGTCAGCACTCCGCCGTTGCAATACTCCCACACCATGCCGGGGTCGTTGCTGGTAAAGTCTCTCTGAAACGGCGGATAGATGCCATAGAACTCGCCCGGCGAAGAGGCGGGCATTTCAGAACGGATGCGCTGGTAGGTCTTGATAATGTTCACGCACTTCTGGTGAGCAATGCCGCGGTTGAGCGCGTAGGCGTTGGAGAGCGAAACCTGGCTGGCCATGTCCACACCCACGTCGGGTTTGTAGTCAGCGTTTTCTGCAATCCAGTGTGTGTAGAAGTCACCGTTCCAACTGAGCGCGTTCAGCCGCGACTCCACGGCGTCGGCGAGTTGTTCGAATTCGGCAGCTTCAGTTGCTCGATCGGCCTCGCGCAACATTTCAGCAAGGTGCCGGCTTTGCGCAACAAGATTTGTGTTGTCGCCATGGAAGACGCCGAACTCGCTCTTGCCCAAAAACACCGTGAAGACGCAATGATCGAATCGCTGCTGATCGTCAGAGGTGTAGTCCCATGTGTCGATGGTGAAGCCGCGATGCACGAGATGGTACTTCTCAGACCATCGATAGGGGCTTTGCTGCACCTGCCGCAAGGCGCGCATGGCATTGTCCAGTTTGCCCTTCATCCAGTCGAGATCTCCCGTGGCCTTCCATGTGGCATACAGGCCTTCGACAAAATACTGCTCAACGTGGCTTTCAACAGGGGCGCGTCGAAGTTGCCAGAAGCCGTTACCGAACCTCCTCACGAAGTCGCCGTAGTGAAACTTCCAGTCAAAGTAATCGGGGCCGGGCGTGGCGGCGTAGCAATTTTCCCAAATCATTCCGTCTTCACGCTGCGTGGCCGCAAAAAAGTCGATCGCATCCTTTACCGTGGGCCAGTAGTACTTCATGCCTTTCAATATCAGGGTGTGGTCGAACATCCAGTTGGCGAAGAACTGGTAGACACGGCCCTCGAAAGGAATCGCAGATACCGGGCAGTTCTGATTCCAGCTCATCATGCTCCACAGAACGGCTTCAACCAGGCCTTGAAAGACCCCGCCCTCGTCGCGCACTTCTGTCGCGCAGTCCACATTGAAGGCCGTTTCCGTGGCCGTTCTGCCGTCAGGCGTTATCACCCGCGCCGTATGACGGCCCAATGCTCCGCCCACCACAAACGACATCTCCGCGGCAGCCGGTACGCGCACGTACTCCCGGCCCGCACCATCCTGAACCACGAGAACCTTGTTGGCAGTATCGCCGGCCGGAATGTGCAGTGTGACGGTCTCGAGCGGCCGTCTGGCGCCCTCTTCGAGTACATCAACGGGGATACGCGCGGCTGCATCGGGTGCAGCGCCGGATTGGCCGCGGGCGATAGCGATTCCGGCGCTTGCGGCAATTGGAAGCGCCTTCAAAAGCGTTCTTCGATCAGGATTCATGGCACCAGCGTTCTTTGCACTGCGTTCAATTTGAGTGGAAGCACGACTGCAGATCATCTTAATCAATCGGCCCTGCACTCCCGCGCAGACCCCCGCGCTGACATGGATGAGCTGCGGATGAAATGGGCAAGAAGCAGGCGACCTGTGCTGCGGATTCCACGTTCTTACCCAGGCTTACGGCCCGAACTGCTGCCTTTTGCGTGTTCCGCGGGGTAAGCCTCAGAGCGGCGAAACGAGATGGATCCCGGCCAGATACTGCGTTAATTGCTCAAAGACTTAGGCCTGAAATGAATCCTGGCCAATTCAATGCCGCATCAAGCCGGGCCGGTCGCCGAGTGACCTACATCACGGTTGAAAACTATGCGCCGGGGGTATATAAATCCTTGAGTCATCCAAAGGCAAAAGTGTGCCTTTTAAATCTCCGGCGTCCGATGTGACTCTTCGGCAGACGCCGGAATCTGCCTGTGCGGTCTTTGCTCAGCACCGAAACCCAGATACAAAAATGGAAGGAAAATTCATGAATCAGGCGTTCAAACTCAAAAGGCTTGTTGCACTTTTGGCCATTGCCGCTACCTTCATCCCTGTCTGGAGTCGTGCGCAGGACCAGGATCTCTCGGCGAATTACACATGGGCGCCGGTCCAAATCGGCGCAGGCGGATGGATGCGCGGCATGGCGGTGAGCCCTTCGGACCCCACACGCATGTATGCTCGCGGTGACGTTGAAAACCTTTACAGGTGGAATAACGCGGCGCAAACCTGGGTACCTACCAAGCTGGCCAGCGCCTTTCCGTCGAGCGTAACCGCTTCACCGGCGAGTGCAGGCGCCGGCGCGATCGCGATTGACGCAACCAATCCCGACCACATTCTCGTCGCATATCAATTCAGCGTATCGGGCGATCTGTCGTCAACAAATCCCAGCATCAATCTGAATGTTTATGCCAGCACTGACGGTGGCGTGACCTTTACTGCGGGCAATCTCTCTCTCAATGGAAATCTGTCATCCGAGACCAGCGGCGAACGCCTGGCCTTCGACCCTAACAACGGCAATGTTGCCTTTTTCGGAAGCCCCGGCGCCTCGGGAGCCAGTGACGGACTCTATCGAACCGCAGATGGCGGCATGACGTGGACCCAGGTGACGGGGGGCGGCTATCTGACCAACACATCGAGCGTGCGCTACGAGTCGCAGCTCCCGCGAATCGATGGGGGCAGCGCGACCGTGCAAGTGAGCGGCCAGGCTGTGAGCGGCACCATCTATATCACTTACATCAAGCACGACGAGACGAATAACGACGCCATAAGCGGCGGCGGCGTAATCATGAGCTCCGACGGCGGCCAGACCTGGAAAGATGTAACCGACTCGGCCGCCAACAATTTCTGCAGCAGCACTGCGCAGTTATGCTGGGCCACCATGGATACAGCCGGCAATTTGTGGGTCACCGACGGCAACTCGAGCCACAACATCTTCAAGCTAACCCGCGCGGGGGCATGGACCACCGTCTCCACTCCAAGCGGCGGCACCGGCGGAATCGCGGTCGATCCCAAAAATCCCAAGCGCATATTTATCGATGCGGGCGACATTCTGCAGCGTTCTCTCGATGGCGGAAATACCTGGACGGTCCTGGGGAGCAACTATACGTGGTCTACCACTCAGACGATCGATTGGTTGGATCCATCGTCGTTCCGGCCGCAGGGCTACTACGTTTCAGAGAGCGGACTGTATTTCGGCTTAAATGGAAGCCTGTGGCAGCCGTGCGGCAACGACGGCGTTATCACCTTCACGCCCAATGACTCCACCGACACGTCGTTGAATCCACCCACATGGACAAGCATGGCAAGAGGCATTGAAGAGATGGAAACCGCGTCCGCGGCCATCCCGCCAGGCGGCAGCCCGGTGCTTGGCGTTGCCGACGAATCCGAATTCACCATTACCGATCCCGACACCTACACAGCTGAGCACTATCCCATCGACACGTGGGCCAATGGCGGCTACGGGCTGGGCATGTCGCAGGACATCGCGTATGCGCCGAATGCCCCCAATTTTGTGGTAGCGCCCGACGTCAACGATGAAACCAGCCAGGGCACGCAGTCGCAGTTTCAATATGCGGCCTTCAGCAACGATGGCGGCAACACGTGGACTGAGTTTCCCTCGGTCGTGAATGGAACGCATCCATGCATTCTGTACGGAGGAGAGATTGCGGTGTCGGCGCGTCCCTCGGGCCAGCAGAATGAGGCGCCGGGCTCCGACAACATTGTGTGGTTCCCAACCAACGCCGGCGACCCTAATACTCAATTCGCCCAGGTGCCCGCGCCGTTTTACTCAAAGGACGGCGGCGCAACCTGGACCCAGTCAACATCGTTCAGCACCGTCTCTGGCGCGTACTCGGTGAGCGAGTGCCCGTCGAACACCAGCTACACGATCCTGCCGGCTCAAATGGGCGACTGGATTTATATTCTCGCCCAGCATCAGCTGATTGCCGACCCGCTCACTCCTGGCACCTTCTATCTGAAAATGACGTCAGGCAACTCGAGCGCCGGTGATGCGGGTTTCTGGAAGAGCACGGATGGCGGGGTTACATGGGCTGAGACGGCCGGAACCACGCAGGTTCCAAATTTCACCAACTGGGGCAGGATGGCCGCGAATCCGAATGTATCGGGCGATCTGTGGCTCGTGGACGGCTTGGGCGGAGCCTATAGTCACGGCCTGTATCACACCACGAATGCGGGAGCTTCATTTACCAGGAGCTCAGCATTCACTTATGCATGGCAGGTAGCGCTGGGCAAGGCAGCGTCGGGCCAAACTTATCCTGCGATTTACGTCTATGGGCTGTTGGCATCCGATCCCAAGTGGGGCATCTTTCAATCGGTCGATGGAGGAACCACTTTCAACAGAATTTCCTATTATCCCTACGGCATCTTCGACAATCCTTACGACATGGCCGCAAGCTGGGACACGTTCGGAACCGTCTATGTCGGATTCAGCGGCAATAGCTATTATTACGTTCAATACAACGCCGGCGATCCGCAGGCAACGGCGCCTGGTTTCACCCCTGCCGCGGGCACTTACTCATCGGCACAGCAAGTTACTCTGAGCAGCTCAACGCCGAATGCCGCCATTTACTACACCATCGACGGAACCGCGCCCACGACAAATTCCAATTTGTACGGCGGCGCGATTGCGGTCTCTTCTGGATCTGAAACCATTAACGCCTTGACTGTTGCCAGTGGCTATTCGCCCAGCGGCGTATCCTCGGCAGCCTACACAATTAACGTGACCGAACCGCAGGCGGCAACTCCAACATTCAATCCAACCGGCGGCACGTTCACTACAGCGCAATCGGTAACCATCAGCGACACCACCCCGAACGCATTGATCTATTACACGACCGACGGAACCCCGCCGAGTACGACTTCAACGCAGTACTCCACTGCAATCAGCGTGTCGACCAGTGAAACCATCCAGGCCATTGCCGTCGCCACTGGTTACACAAACAGCGGCATCGGCTCAGCCGCATTTGTCATCAACCTGCAGGCGGCGGCAACTCCAACCTTCAATCCAACCGGCGGCACGTTCACCTCCGCGCAATCGGTAACCATCAGCGATACCACACCGAATGCATTGATTTATTACACGACCGACGGAACCCCGCCGAGTACGACCTCAACGCAGTACTCCACTGCAATCAGCGTGTCGACCACTGAAACCATACAGGCCATAGCCGCGGCTACGGGCTACTCAAACAGCGGCATTGGCTCAGCCGCGTTCACCATCAATCTGCCTGCGCCGAGCTTTACCATCGGTGTTTCGCCGGCATCGCTCACCATCCAGTCGAGCAGCCAGGGAACCACCACTGTAACCGTCACGCCCACGAACGGCTTCAATTCAGCGGTAAGTTTTGCGTGCTCGGGGCTGCCGTCGGGCGTGTCGTGCAGTTTCAGTCCGGCGCAGGTTACGCCGGCGGGCAGCGCGGTCTCAACGCAGTTGACCATAGCAGCCGGCTCAACGGTCGGCGCAGTGCAGCACCCGTTTGCGCCATTCGTGCCGGAGACGGCGCTGGCCGCGACCATATTCCTGCTGGGCTGGAAGAGAAAGAGCCTGATTTGGACTGTGCTCATCGTGATGGCGACCTTTGCCGGGTTTGCGACGGCTTCAGGTTGCGGCGGCGGATCTGTGGGCCAGTCAACTCAGCCGATTCAGGCCACCGTAACCGTGACGGCAACTTCAGGAACCTTGAGCCAAACCGGCACAATTGCGCTCACGGTGAATTGACGAGCCGGTTCGGCAGCCTAAACGCGGCAAACATTTTTTTGGCGAAGGGAAAATTCATGAGCTCCACGAAGTTGATGCGAGCGTGTGCCTTGGTTGGCGTAGCGATGTTTTCTCAGTTCATGAGCGCGCAAACGGCGAAGAGTCCTTACGATACGGTGGACACGCTCATCGGCACTGCCGGCGGAGGAAACACCTTTCCGGGTGCGACACTTCCATTTGGGATGATTCAGTGGAGTCCCGACACCAACACCAGCGCGTGGTATGAGTACTCGCAAGCGGCGCATCCCAAGGCCGCGGCCGAAAAGTCAATCCTCGGCTTTGGCATGACGCACATCAGCGGAGCCGGCTGCGAGCTCTACGGCGACTTTGCCGTGCTGCCCATTACCGGCGAGCTTACCGCGAGTCCCGGAGCCGATATCACGCAATATGCGGTGAAGTTCGATCATGCGCAGGAGGAGACGCACCCCGGCTACTACGCGGTCACGCTGGCCAATGGCGTGCGCGTGGAGATTACTGTTACTGATCGCGCCGGCATTGCGCGGTTTACTTTTCCGCCGGGCGTGCCTGCACGGTTGCTGGTCAACGCCGGCTCCAGCGCAAATCGGAATGGGCAATGGCTCGCCCAGCCGGGCGCCATTGAAGATGGCAACGGCATCACGCTCATCGGGCAAGACGGCTACGAAGCGTATTCGCGGGCAGGGCATTTTTGCGGCACAAATTCGCACTACACAATTTACGGCGCAGGCATATTCAACAAGCCATTCAAGAAGGCCGTGCTTTGGCAAGGCGACACCGTGACGGGCGAAGGGACACGAGCAGACGGTAAGCATTCCGGCGTGTGGCTTGACTTTGGCAACGAACGCCAAATCGAGCTCAAAGCCGCGGTTTCATTCGTCGATGCAGACGGCGCACGCGGGAACCTGAAACACGACATGTCCGGATGGGGCTTTGATAAAGTGCACGCGAATGCCACGAAGACATGGACGCAGCTGCTTGATCGCTTTCGAGTGGAGGGAGGAACCCAAGACCAGCGAACGAAATTTTACACCGGCGTCTATCATTCATTTCTTTCTCCCACAACGTTCAGCGATGCCGACGGGCGCTCCATGGGCTTCGACAAGAAGGTGCACAGCGTTGCCGGCAGTCAAAAATCGCAGTATGCCAATTTCTCCGATTGGGATATTTATCGCAACACGGTTCAGATGCAGGCATTGTTTGAGCCCGAGCGGCAAAGCGACATGCTGCAATCGCTCGTGAATGATGCGGAGCAGGGCGGACAGCTCCCGCGCTGGGAAGCCGCCAACGACGTTACCTACGTGATGGGAGGGGACTCGCCCGCGCCGGTGATTGCGTCGGCTTATGCGTTTGGGGCGCGGAACTTTGACACTGAGGCCGCTCTCAAGTACATGGTGCGCGCGGCGACCGAGACAACCGACAACAACGAGCGGCCATTTCTTGAGGACTATCTCAAGCTTGGATATGTGCCTGCCGAGAAGGACGCGATCTCGGCCTCGCGCACGCTCGAGTATGACAGCGACGACTTTGCAGCCGCGCAGTTCGCCCGCGCATTGGGCCACAACGACGAGGCCCAACGCTTCATGAAAATGTCAGAAGGCTGGAAGAACCTGGTGGATCCCGACACCAAATGGATTCGCCCACGGCTGACCGATGGAAGCTGGCTTGAGGGATTCGATCCGGTCACGTCAATGCCAAAGCGTTACAGCTATGACGGCGCCACCGATCAGCGAGGATTTGAAGAAGGGAACACAGCTCAATATACCTTCATGATTCCGTTCGACTATCCCGCTTTGTTTGCGGCCATTGGAGGAGAGGACGTTGTCATTCCGCGGCTCGACAAGTTTTTCGTAAAGCTCAGGTGCTGGGCCGACCCTTGCTACAACATTGAAAACGAGCCGGACTTTGTAGTGCCCTACGTTTATGTGTTTGCGGGCCAGCCATGGAAGACGCAGTTAGTGGTGACGCGCATTGGCGAGGAAACGTTCAAGGCTGCGCCCGACGGTATTCCCGGCAACGACGATCTTGGCGCCACTTCAGGCGTTTATGTGTGGGATGCGCTCGGGCTCTATCCCGCGGAGCCGGGCGTGGCCGGACTGGTGCTGGGCACGCCGATGTTCGACAAGGCCACTCTCAAACTCGCCGGCAATAGAACTCTGGTTATCGAACGCAAAGGCGACGGCATCTACGTTCACGATGTAACTCTGAATGGCGCAGCGTACCCGAGTAACTGGCTGCCGCTCGAAGAGCTGCATGCAGGCGAAAATCGCCTGGTATTCAGCACCCAGCCACAACCGGATACGCAGCGCGGAACTGCGGTTGCAGACAGACCGCCGGCGTTTCGCTGAGAACTGACGAATGCGGGGTGCCCCACCTTCGGCGCGTCTTTGTTTTTGCGCCTAGGGTGGGGTAGCGATTTGCCTACTCATTTACCGAGCCGGGTGCCCTGGCTCCGGCGCAGCACCCTCGGCTTCTCCCGCTACTGCTCGGCCAATAGCTTATTGATATTTGAATCCACGTCGCTCTTATCAATAACGCCGCCGTAAGTGGCGGCGATCCGCCCGTGCTTGTCGATCAGAAACGTCGCCGGAAGAGCCGCCAATTTATAGGAAGTTATCAGCATGGCGTCTCCCATCAGAACCGGGTAGTTCAATTTATGTTCTACCGCAAAGGGCTTGACCTTGCTCCATGCTTCGCCGGCGCTCTTCGAGCCCTCATACGCGGTATCCAGCGAAACGCCAACCACCGTAAAACTGTCGCCCTTGTGAGCTGACTCCAATTCGATCAGCCATGGAATTTCCAGCTTGCATCCACCGCAATCGGTCGCCCAGAAGTTGAGCAGCAAAACCTTCCCGCGATAGTCGGTCACCTGCTTGTTCGCGCCGGAGCTATCAGCCAACTGGAATGCCGGGGCGGCCTGGCGGCTGGCTTCAGGAACAATCGTGGCATGAACGTCCTGTTGACCGTGGGCGCTCGCGGTGGCGAAGACCAAAGCGAAAACGACGCCCGTTATCCAGGACCGACCAAACAAAGTTCTCATCGAAGTCACCCCTCCATACAGCCGTAGCGTTCAACGATCCGCCGCTAGTTCGGGAAACAGGCTGGCGCAGATTGGGCTGGTCACTCCGTCTCAACTAACAACGCGCCCCAAGCTTGCTAACTCTGCTAACCCCGCTAGCTCCGCAAACTCCGCTGCCTTTGCATTGAATTACCACTATCTCTGGCACACTTGAATTGTATGCACGTCCATCCCAGCCCGGCTGCCCATTACTACTTGATAACCTTTGGCTCTTTTCCCGAGGCGAAAAGTAGATACCCCCACTCCCCCTCCCACCCAGCCACTGTGAAACTGTGAGAAATGGAGGACACCGATTTATATAAATCAAGAGGTTAGGGAATCGAACCACAGAATTTCTCCTGGATCGACGCAATGTTTATGCCAGGTCAAGGGGCAGGAAACGGCCTTCAAAGGCCGTTCAAGCCCCCTCCGAGCCCATTTATCTCATATCGAAATAGTAAACATTCAGTGCATTTCAAGGCGTTGGTGTAACGCTCGCCGCAGCCACATTCCAGCCTTCGATGTTCACAACCGGCGAGGCAGGCGCGTCATCCGGCAGAATCGCGGTGAGCGTTTCTTGTTCTCCGGGACCAAGCTCGATCCAGTTGTCTGACCACAAGACCGGCGCAACCAGATCGCCGTTCGCAGTTCGAACCGCAGCATTCACCTGGAACGCAAGTCCTGACGCCGTGTTCTCGAGATGCAGGGTAATTCTGCGGCCCTCGGGCGTGTTGCCGATCTCAGCGTGAGCTGTAACGGTGGCTGCCGGCAGCGTTGACAACGCAGTCAGGTCCTCATATCGTTCGGCCGGCGTGTGAGTGTAGTCGGTCTTGTCCCAATCAAACGTTGTCAGCGTGCCAGGCACCCAATAGAAGTTCTTACTCACCAGGTGGCCCGAGGAATCCTTGAGAGTGAGATCGATAAAGAAAATCTTCTCGGCGCCTGAGAAAAGGCTGTCGGGAATGTCGAATGCGCGCTGCGAACTGTCGGCTTGCGCGTCGATCGTTTTCTCAGAACGGAAGAGATCATTCCATTTGAGGCCGCGCACAACAACGTCGGCGACGAGGCCGGTCGCATGCTTATAGGTGCTGTTCACCACCACGACCGAGCGATCGTCGTACGAGTATTGAATGTGCAGCGGCTCGCACGCTTTCCTGGCTCCGAAATATCCGCCGCCGGCGTCAAAATTGTAGTCGAAAAGATGCCAGATCATCGAAGGCCAGGCGTTGTTCAGCATCCATTGGATGACGCCGGTCGACGTGTACTTGTTTTTTGAATAAGCCTCATACATGGCGCGTTCCGAGTCGTACTCCATGGTTTGCGCCACGCGCGTAAAGTCGGCAGCCGAGTTGGGCTTGGCATAGATAGCCTCCATGGCATCGCCAAATACCTTCAGGTTGGTAAACTCGCCGCCGCCATTATGGTATTTCCAGTCATCTGTGGGCGGCCACGCTTCGGGATCGGAAAGAAACTTCTTCCGGCTGGCAAGCGATGAAATGGCCGGCCCAGGGCTGGTTTCAGTGTTGAATCCAACCGCTCCACCATAGTGGGTTCCCACATACCAATAGCTCGGCTCAACGTAGTCATACGGCCCCGACATCTTTACGCCAGTTTCGCCTGAGACCGTGGTAGGCCTTTCCGTTGCCGACGACAGAATTGGATTTGGCCAATGCGTGTCACTTTCAATTTGCAAATAGGCGCTCTCGACACTTGCGATCGGAGGATTGTCGCTGCCGTTCAACCACACCAGCAGGCTGGCATGCTGGCGCAGGCGCAGCATCTGCGAACGCAGCGATGCTTTTGCAATCTCCAGGTCTTGGGGCGTCCAGTCGCGCCAGTGCTCCCAGTGGTCGCAGCAGCACCAGCCCAGCAATACCAGCACGCCGTTCTCGTCGGCCTGGTGAAAGAAATCCTCGGTGTCGAGCTTGCCCTCAAGCCGAATGGTGTTCAGGCCCAGGTCGCGCACCATCTTGAATTCATCGCGCAGCCGTTTTTCATCGGTGCGCATGAGCATGTCCTGCGACCATCCGCCGCCGCGAATCAGAATGCGCTTGCCGTTGACGCGGAAGAGGCGGCTTCCGTTGGCGGTCAATTCAGACGTAATTTCCCTGATGCCAAAGTCCACGCTGCGCTCGTCGCTTACCTGGCCCTCGGCCGCGAACCTGACCGTTACACGCTCAAGATGCGGATCGCCCATTTGCCACGGCCACCAGACTTTTGGATCGCTTACTCGCAATTGCGAAAACTGCTCAGGCGCGAACGCCACGGTGCGAGTTTCATTCGCAGCCAGCTCGACCGGTTGTTCAAATTTCACTCCCGCGGCTGTGCCCGAAACCACACCCTTGACGCTATGCGCAGTTGCGTTGTGAACCTCGGCGTAGACGGTGAGGTCGGCAACATTGAGCGAGTCGTCTTCAAAATGCGTGGCCACCATCGGCGAGCGCACCGTTACAGGGCCGGTGGTCTCAACATCGACCGCTCCCCACAACCCCATGTCCTTGTCAGGCGGCGCAGGGTTCCAATCAACCCAGTTGATGCCGAGATCTTTTTCAGTTGGCGCGAACGTTTCCACGGCCAGGACATTATCGCCGCCGGCGCTCACGTAGTCCGTTACATCGATGTCGTAGGTGCGATAAGCCCCGGCCACGGCGGTCTTGTCGGCGACCTGGCGGCCGTTTACCCAGATGTCGGCTCGATAGTTGATGCCGCCAAAATGCAGCCAGACCTTTCCATCCTTCTCAGACTTTGCAGGCGTTTTGAATTCGGTGCGATACCACCAGCCACACCGGTAAGGACTGTCGCTGGCCATCGGTAGATTCGCGAAGAGTGCGCCGATGGGATAAGTGGTACCCGGAATCTGGCGAAGGTTCGTGCCGAAGTAGGGATCGGGGAATACTCCGGCGGCGACCTGGGCGGCCAGCACAGTAGTGGGGACCGATGCTTTGAGCCAGCCGTCGACAGGGTACCGGGCCAGTGAGATTTTCGCGCCGTCTTCTGTCGCCTTGCACGCCGACTCGATGCGCCAACCGTCATGCAGATGCGTCACTGTTGCGGCGTTCGCGCACACTGGAATTGCCATGAGTGCGAAGAGTGGAATGATTATTCTGGTGTTCATGGTGATTGTCAGCCCTCTGAGATTCTGCGTGATGGGGAACCCACTGTTCAATCGTTTGAATACAGGCAATATTCGCCTTGCCTGCGAGCCTTGTCAAGGTTCTGCGCCGTTCCGCTCGCGTTCTTTTCGTTTTCGGCGCGGGGGAGCCGAGGTTGAATCGCGGACCACCAGCTCCGGCAGCGCCCTGTAAAGCCGTGGCGCATCATCCATATTCCGTCCTCGCTTGCCGATCGCGTGCATCACCCACTCCGCCGCCTGCATCCCCATCTCCCTGAGAGGCTGGCGGATGGTGGTGATGGCCGGGGTCGCCACTTCGGCAGGAAGCACGCCATCGAAGCCTATTACCGAGCAATCCTGGGGTACGCGCACGCCTACGCCGGTGAGACCTCGCACCACACCCAGCGCAGTAAGATCGTCGAAGGCAAGCACGGCAGTGAATGGCCGCCCAGAGGCAAGCATCTCCTTCGCAAGCCGGATGCCGCCTTCGAAGCCCGATGCCGGATCAACGAGCCCGGGCAGTTGAAACACCAGTTTCGGGTTCAGCTTGATACCGGCCGCATCTGCCGCGCGCTGTATCCCGGCCCAGCGCGGATCACTGTCGAACATCTCTTCCGGTCCGCGGATTACTGCAATTTTTCTGTGCCCGAGTTCGATCAGGTGCCGCATCGCCAACGCGCCTCCGGTCTCGTTATCCACGAATACGGAGTTGATGCCACGTCCTGACAGGTCACGCCCGATGATCACAATCGGTACGTGGTTCTTTTTTAAATCGGCAAGCAGATTGGTTTCTTCAAACACCCAGCTGGCGATCACGATCAGACTTTCGGCGCGGCGTTCGAGAATCATCTGCACATAGCTGTCGAAAAGCCGGCGCTGAGTTTGCGCATCGATGAGCAGCGGCAGGTAATTTGCGGCATAGAGCCCGGCCTGGATGCCGCGCACCACCGGAATGCAAAACGGGTCAGAGAGGTCGAATGCCAATACACCGATGGTCTGACTGCTGCGGCTGCGCAGCGAGCGCGCGAACGCATCGGGGTGGTATCCCAGCTTGCGCGCCATGGTGCGAATTTGCTCGCGGGTTTTGGCTGCCACGTTTTTTGAGAGAGGGGCTTCACTCAGCACAATCGAAACCGTGGACACAGAGAATCCGCAGGCGCGTGCAACATCAAGCAGCGTTACGTGACCGGACTTTCGCTGAGCCAAATTCGCGCCTCCATGCCCGCCAATTTTGCACGCCGGAATCTACCCGCGCGGCCGAATTCCAGGGCCACTTTTCGCTTGACAGCCAATCAAGGTGCACCTACTATAGCATAACTATTCAAACGTTTGAATAGGGATGTTTTCTTCAAGGAATGGCCATGACTCACAAAATCGAAGGCACGAATTCAGCGCTCAGGAACCTTGCTACCGTTATCATGCTTGTCTGCTCCGCCGCGGTCTGCTCGGCCCAGGCCGGAAGAGGCGGCATCAGCGGATTAGTGGCCGACCAGACCGGAGCCATCGTGCCCGGCGCTACGGTCGCAGCCCAGGACCTGGCCAACGGAGTCAAGCTGTCGACGGTTTCTTCTGGCGCCGGCCTTTACTCATTCGTCTCGCTTTCGCCGGGAACCTACCAGCTCACCTTTCAGATGGCCGGCTTCGAAAAAGTGGTGGTCCAGAACATTCCAGTCACGGTCGACCAGGTAACCACGGCTAATGCCAGTCTCAAGGTAGGCAATACGTCGGAGACAGTTACGGTGACTGAAACCACGTCGCTTGTGGATACCAGCAACTCGACCGTCGGACAGCTCATTTCCGCTGAAACGATCGACCGCGTTCCCCTGCTCACCCGAAATGTTTTCGACCTGGTTCAGCTGAGCCCCGGCGTAACGCCCGCCAATGGAACGCCAAACTCGTCCAGTTCCCAGACCATCGCGAGCATCTCTAGCGGCCGTCCGGGAGTGGACGTTTCCTCTTACACCATCAACGGCGCGATTATCGGTTCCGTCTATTACATGATTGACGGCAGCCCCATCGGGATCGCTGAAAACAACGCAGGGGCGATCATTCCCGCCATGGAGATTCCAGAAGACGGGGTCGACGAGACGCGCGTTGAGACGCAGAACACGCCGGCTTCGTACCTGAGCGGCGGAGCTGGTGTCATCAGCCTGGTCACCAAGTCGGGCACGAATGCGTTCCATGGCGATGGTTTCGGCGTGTTCCGGCCCGACGTGCTGGCTTCGAACGAATACTTCAACAAGCAAAGCGAGCTTCAAAACGGAACGGCGAATACGCCGCCCTCTTTTTATCGTTATCAGGAGGGTGGAGCCTTCGGCGGGCCTATCCACAAAGACAAGCTGTTCTTTTTTGCGGACTACGAGGCCACGCAGCAGCAACTGTACGACGGATCGAACGTCTTCACGGTGCCCACCACGGCGGAGCGGAACGGCGATTTTTCCGCCGACAGCTTTACCATCTACGATCCCACGCAGCCCGACAATCCGGACGGAACCCGCCAGGCGTTCGCCGGCAACAAGATAACAAATCCCAATCCGGTTGCGCTCAAGTTCCTCTCAGAGTTTCCCAAGTGCAATTATCCCGACCCAACCACGTGCGACCAAGGCTCAGACGATGTGAGCGAGAACTTTTTCAAGCCAGGCACCGATCCCACGACCGCACAGCGCTTCGACGTTCGCATGGACTGGGATAAGAGCCAGATGCAGCGTATCTTCGGCCGCTTCTCCTTCGACCGGCTGTATAGCTCGCTGGTGAACGCATATGGCAATATGTGGGATCTTTACTTTGCGCAAAACGTGACCAATGGGCGCAACGTGCTGCTGGCCGACGATCTCACGCTGAATCCGACAACAGTGCTTCAACTGCGTTACTCATTCACACGCCATTATGAGAACCAGGGAGGCGATCCGGCTCAGATCGGCTACAACATTACAGATCTCGGATTCCCCTCGTCGCTAGCCGCCGCCGAGGTCTACAAAACGCTGCCGTACGTGCAATTTTCCGACACCTGGAACACCAGCGGCGTCGGAGGCCCTGCGAACTGGAACACATTCTTATACGCCAGCGAAAACAGCGACGCCAATGCAAGCCTTACCAAGACAGTGGGCAAGCACGAGCTTTCAGCAGGCTTCGAATATCTGAAGCGCTTCCTGAATGTCGGCCAGCCACCCGCTCCTTCCGGCGCCTATACCTTTGACATGTCTGCCACCACCCAGTCAGTGTCTAACCCGTCGGGCGGCAGCGACTTCGCTTCTTTCCTGGTTGGGATGGGATCGGTGCCGGGCAATGAAAGCTACAACTTTACCAAGGACATCTTTGCCGCTGAAGCCAATCCTTATTACGCCGCGTTTATCGAGGATACCTATCGTCCCACGGCGACCCTTACCATCACTGCCGGCTTGAGGTGGGACATTTTCGGAGGCCGCACCGAGCGCCACAACAGACTGGAATACTTCAATCCGGCGCTGTCGGGCATGTCTGATGGAGTTTCCTATACCGGGGAGGAAACCTTTGTTGGCGGTGGCAGCCGCTCACCCTTTACGATGAATCTCGCCAACTTGGGCCCTCGCCTCGGCTTTGCATGGCAGGCGACAACTCATCTCGTGGTGCGCGGCGGCGCTGGATTTTATTACGGTCCCAGCCCGCAGATGGTGAGCAACCCCGCGCTCGACAGTGACGGCTATTCCTCAATCACCAACTGGGATGCCACTTGCCTCAACGGAGACGGCAACACAGTCTTCAACGGTGATCCGGCGTGCAGCGGCGGCGTCAGCGCGCCGGACAACTTCACCGTTCCCTACTCGCTCAGTAATCCGTTTCCGAGCGGCGTGGTTCCGTTGAGCGGCAGCGTGCCGGCAGCGTTGCTGGGGACGACGCTGAGCACCATGCTGCATTCGCAGCGCACGCCCACCACCTACAACTTCAACTTCGGCATCGAGTACGAATTGCCCCATCAGGTAGTGCTCAGCGCAGGATACGTGGGCAGCCGCGGGCTCTTCCTGCCGCTCGGCGCACTCGATGTGAACGGACTGAATCTGGCCACAATTGGCAGTAATGGCGCTTCGCTCTGCGTTGATCCGTCAAACCCGAGCTGCGTGATGGTGCCCAACCAATGGGCTGCAATTCAGCCTGCGACCAATGCTAACTATGGCTCATCGACCGTGCCGCTATGGGTATCTCTGCAAAAATATCCGCAATACGGCAGCGGCAACTACGGTGCGGGCAACGGGGTAAATGTGAACGGTTATCCGGGTGGCGATTCTGACTACAGCTCGATGCAGCTCAAGCTTCAAAGGCGTCTTGTCCGCCACTTTACTGCGTTGGCCGGCTTCACGTGGGCCAAGCTCATTACCGACGACGGCAATCCGCCGCTGGGGTTTGTCGGTGCCCATAACGGCGCTCCCCAGGATCCGATGAACCTGAGCTTCGAGCATTCCGTGAGCCCGCAGGATGTGAAGTACCAATTCACCGGAGAGGCGTCCTACGACCTGCCCATTGGAGCGGGACGCGGGGTGAACTTGAACGGCGTCGGGAACGCAGCTCTGGGAGGCTGGACGGCCAACGTCATCTCCTATATGAGCACGGGAATTCCAATCGCCTCGCCCGTGGTCGGAGCCGGCATTTCCTACTTCAACCAGCGGCCCGATCTTACCTGCGATCCGTCGAAAGGTGCTCCCCACAGCATCGCAACCTGGTTCAATTACGGTTGTTTTGCTATTCCGGCCAGCCCTTTCATTGCAGGCTCCGCGCCCGCATATCTCGATCATGTCCGCACCATGGGCGCGCAGGATTTCGATCTATCGCTCTACAAAAACTTCACTCTCGGCGGCGAAAAAAACCTGCGCATCGAAATTGCGTCGTATAACATCGCCAACAAAGTGCAACTCGGTATGCCGAGCGTGCCGAGCATTACCGGCGTCGAAACCGATCCATCCGTGGCGGCGAACTTTGGCCAGATTACTTCAACGGTCAATTCGCCCCGCCAGTTCCAGTTCGGATCGCGCTTTACATTCTGATCTCCAGTGGCCGGCCCTTTGTTGATGCTGAAGACGCAAAAGCAAGAGGGCCGGTCTACAATCGAACAATCTGACCTGCACGGCAAGGATACGAATGTCCCTGAATCAGGAGAGCGGTGTTCAGCAGCAAGTGGGCCTTAAGCGCTCGCTCCGCTTTTGGGATCTGATTCTTTACGGCATCATCCTGATTCAGCCCACGGCGCCCATGCCGAGCTACGGCGTTATTTCCACAGTGGCGCGCGGGCACGTGGTAACGGCCATCCTGCTGGCGATGGTGGCAATGCTGTTCACTTCCATCAGCTATGGGCGCATGGCCCGCGTCTATCCGCATGGTGGTTCGGCGTTTCTTTACGTTGGCAAGCAGATCCATCCCAGTCTCGGTTATCTCACCGGCTGGTGCCTCATCATGGATTACGTTTTGAACCCGCTGATCTGCACCATCTGGTGCAGCCGGGCCGCCATCAACTTTGTGCCGGAGATTCCGTACGTCGTTTATGTCATCGCGTTCGCTGTCCTTTTCACATTGCTCAACTGCAACGGCGTTGAGACTTCGGCGAAGATCAATGCCGCCATGGCCGCGGCCCTGGGCGCCGTGATTCTGCTGGTGATTGTAGCGGCGATTCGCTACATACTAGGACTGCACTCGTATCCTTCGGGCTTTTTCACGCTGCCTTTCTACGATCGCAGCACTTACTCATCTTCAGGACTTCTGCGCGGCACATCGATCGCAGTGCTTACTTACATTGGCTTCGACGGAATCTCGACGCTCACCGATGAAGCCAAAGACCCCAAGCGCAATGTTCCGCGCGCCATTGTGGGCACGTGTATTGTCACCGGCATCCTGGCAAGTGTTGAGGTGTACCTGGCACAGCTTGCGTGGCCGCATGGCGCATTTCCCGATGTCGATACGGCCTACGTCTATATCTCCGGCCGCATCGGCGGGCCAGCGCTCTTCGCCATCGTCAACGGCGCATTGTTGCTGGCGACCATCGGCTCGGGGATGGCCTCGCAACTGGGCGCTGCACGCATCATGCTGGCCATGGGACAGGACGGTGCACTCCCTACGGGCTTCTTTGGCGCAGTGCACCCCAAGAATCGGATTCCGCGCAACAATGTTCTGCTCGTCGGCGCCATTTGCCTCATTGGCGCACTCTTGATGAGCTACCAGCTCGGCACTGAACTGCTCAACTTTGGCGCGCTGCTCGCGTTTATGGGCGTGAACGCCGCGGCATTATTGCAGGCGTGGCAGGAGGGCAAGTCGCGTCTCTGGTATGCCCAGTTGTTTGCCCTCGGCGGGTTTGCAACTTGCGCAGTCCTCTGGTGGAATCTCGGCCCGCTCGCCAAAATCGTCGGCTCCATATGGGCATGTTTCGGTATAGTGCTGTGGGTCATCCGCCGCGGCCAGACGCATCTGCCTGGCAGCGAGGCATAGCAGCCAGCGTCCCAGGCCCGACCCTCCAATGGCAGCCCCTTTTAAATCAGCGGCTTCGATCGGAGTCTCACGTTTCTCAATCGGTTAATCGTTTTCGCTATTGAAATAACTTCAGTCCCGTTTGAGAACCTCGCTCCCGAGTTGTAGGATTCTGTGGTGCACCTCAATGCCTTTTGGGCACAACTGAACGCGTTTTCGCGCGTTCGTGTGACTGCGTGGCGATGAAGAGGTGATGCGAATCGGGGACATCCAATGGAAAATTTGATCAAGCGCACTTCTTTGAAATCCACGCTGACAATCAATCTGCTATTTCTAGCCGGGCTCCTGGTGTCCGCGCTCGCGGTTCATGCGCAAAGCGCGGTCGCCGTCGTCACCGGCGATGCGCGCGTCGACCAGCTGCTCAGCCGCATGACGCTTGATGAAAAGATCCAGCTTTTGCATGGGACCGGCGAAGACGCGCTGACCGGTCCGGGCCAGGCCGGCTATTTGCAGGGCATTCCGCATCTCGGAATCCCCTCATTGCGCCTGGCCGATGGACCTCCGGGAGTTCTTACGCGGATTCCCGCCGAAGCGCCGACGGCAACCATGGGGCTGGCCGCGACGTTCAGCGTGCAGGACGCCCGCGCTAACGGCAAAGTGGTGGCGGATGAGGCGCGCGATCGCGGAATCGATGTGGTGCTGCAGCCATTTATCAATATGGATCGCGATTTTAACTGGGGCCGCGGTTACAACACCTACGGCGAAGATCCATTGCTGACCGGGCTCATTGGCGCCGACTTCATCAAGGGCGTGCAGGGGCAGGGAATCATGTCGCAGGCCAAACATTACGTTGCCTACGATACCGACGCGCCATTTGTGAATGTCGATCTGCAGGCGCTTCACGAGATTTATGTGGCGCCGTTTGTCGATGCGGTCAACGCGGGCGTCTCGTCAATCATGTGCTCGTATGCCAAGGTTAACGGGAAATACTCCTGCGGTACGGACACTACGCTCAACGGAATTCTGAAAGGCGAGCTTGGATTCAAAGGCTTCGTGACTTCAGATTGGGGTGCGAACCACGGCACGGACTTTATCAATTACGGCCTCGACATGGAGATGCCAGGCCCGCTGCCGGTGCCGTGGGCCACTCCGTCCTTTTTCGTAAACGATCCCACGCGCCTGCCCTGGCCAGGCGGGTCAGACGACGGGCCGGCGCTGACCGCCAATGGCTTGCCCGAGGAGCCCAAGGGCGGCGGGTGGGCACACGTTGATGAGCCCAAGGTCACAACCGATTTGAAACACCTGATTGAGCAAGGCGTGGTTTCCGAGAGCACCATCGATCATGCCGCAGGCCGCGTGCTTTACGAGATGGACAAGTTCGGCATGCTCGACGGCAAGAAACCAGGAAAGCCGACCGCAGCCGAGATCACTGGCGACCATGCGGCGATTCGCAAAACCGCGACGGACGCAGCAGTGCTTCTGAAAAACGATTCGGTTCTTCCGCTTAAGCCCGCGCAGCTTAGCAATCTCGCGCTCATTGGTCCCGGCGCCGGCCAGCTTGTAGCCGTGGGCCTGACCGGGGAAAAAGCGGTTGGGTTGCCGCAACGTGAGGTGTCGCCGCTGGCCGCACTGCGTCAGCTCGCCGGCGCCGGCGCGCACGTGACCTACGCCGCCGCCAACGACATGGATGGCACACCGGTGCCGGCGCAGTACTTTTCGCACTTCGGACAGCCAGGGCTTGAGCGCCGCGCGTTCAGAGAATTCATGGTTCACATCGATCCGTCGATTGACTTCACCAACAAAGCTCAATCGGCATTGCCGCCGCGCGAGAGCATTGAATGGACCGGCACGTTGACCGCGCCCGAGACCGGTGATTACCGCTTGCATCTTCAGCTGCTCGGCTGCAACGGAAAACTCAAGATCGACGACCAGGTAGTTGCTTCGGTCAACTACAACTGGATTCACGGCGAGATTACGCAGGCGGGCCAGGACAATATCTTCCCAACAAGCGACGGCCTCGATAGCCTGCGCGCCCAGATGCACCTCACCGCCGGCGAGCATCGCCTCTATCTGGAGATTGCTCCCGACAGCTCGAACAATCCCGAGCAGGTGCGGTTCAATTGGGTAACGCCCGAACAGCAGAAACAGAACTACCAGGCTGCAATCGACACAGCGCGCAAGGCCAAGGTCGCAATCGTCTTTGCGTGGAGTCGGCTGCGGCCGGATTTCGGCCTGCCTGGCGATCAGGACAAGCTGATCGCAGACATCGCAGCGGTGAATCCGAATACGATTGTTGTTCTCAACTTGAGCCAGCCGGTTGCCATGCCCTGGCTCGACAAGGTGAAGGGCGTATTGCAGATGTGGTGGCCCGGCGATGAAGGCGGATGGGCCACGGCTGATTTGCTGTTGGGCCGCGCCGACCCCGCTGGCCGGTTGCCGTTCACATGGCCGCGCAAAGAGCAGGACATGCCTGCTGCCGATCCGGCTTATCCCGAGCGCGGCGACCACGGGATCGACAATACGACGACTTACTCTGAAGGAATCTTTGTTGGCTATCGCTGGTTCGACAAGCAGAACATCGATCCGCTCTATCCGTTCGGTTACGGCCTGTCGTACACGCACTTCACTTACTCCGGGCTAAAGGTTGAGGCATCGAAGGACGGAGGCGCCGACGTGAGTTTTGCGGTGAAGAATGCGGGCCCGGCTGCCGGAGATGAAGTACCGCAGGTGTATTTGAGCGCGCCGGCCGACGCGCCTTCAGGCGCCGAGTTTGCGGCGCGCGCATTGGCTGGCTTTGCGCGCGTTCATCTCGCTGCCGGAGCATCGCAGACGGTCAGCATTCATCTCGATCGGCGCAGGTTTCAGTACTGGTCGATTAAAGAAAATTCGTGGCAGGACGCGCTCGGAGCGCGCACGGTGTCTGTCGGCGCATCGGAACGCGATCTGCGGCTGAATGCGCAACTGGCGCTGTCGAAGTGAGCGACCGATGAAACTTAACCATACCGATGTCATCCTGAGTGAGTCGCCGAGGCGACGAGTCGAAGGACCTTCAGTTGCTTTTGTTCTCGGGCCCTTATTTGGGTGTGTTGCTCGATAAATGAATGGGGAGTTGACTATGCGATCTAACTTGTATCTTGCTTCAGCTTTGGCGCTGGCTGCGTGTCTAACTGCAAATGCGAGGTCGCAGACACCGGCTCACCGCCCGGCTCCGGCCGCGGAAGCAACTCCCCTGACTCAAAATACTCCGCCAGCCGACAATCCCGTTGCCGATCCGAAGGCCGTCGTCACAGATGGCCATGCTCGATTCACTGTCCTCACGCCGCAGCTCATCCGCATGGAGTGGTCGGCTGACGGTAAGTTCGAAGATCATGCGTCGTTCGTATTTTTAAATAGACGCATGCCGGTGCCGAAATGCGATGTTGCGCACGGCGGCCCTAAGAATGGCGGCGTGTTGACGCTAAAGACGGATGCGCTGGAACTGAAGTATGCAGCAATCGGCGACGGCCATTTCACCCCCGACAATCTCTCCATCACCCTCACAGTCTCCGGCAAGCAAGTTGTCTGGCATCCAGGCGACATCGATCCAAATAATCTCGAAGGCACCACGCGTACCCTCGACGGCGCACGCGGTGACAAGACGGGAGAGCCAATCGGGCAGGGCCTTGTCTCGCGATCGGGATGGGCGCTGGTCGATGACTCTACGCGGCCGCTCTTCGACTCCAGCGATTTTCGTTTTCTCGAAGGCGAAAAAAGCCCGTGGCCGTGGGTGATGGAACGGCCCGCGAATGAAAAGCCCGGCTCCTACGTCGATTGGTACTTCTTCGGCTACGGTCACGACTACGCAAAAGCTCTCGGCGATTATGTTCGCGTCGCCGGCCGCATTCCACTGCCGCCGCGGTTTGCATTCGGCGCGTGGTGGTCGCGCTACTGGGCGTACAGCGACCAGGAGCTCGACGAGTTGATCAAAGGCTTTCGCGAAAACGATACGCCGCTCGACGTGCTGGTGATCGACATGGACTGGCACCTGAGTCACGAGCAGCTTGAAGCGAAGGGCGAGCACGATCAATCAGGCGAGGGGTTGGGCTGGACTGGCTACACGTGGAACAAGATGCTTTTCCCCGATCCCGATCTTTTCCTCAAAAAGATTCACGACGAGGGTCTGAAGGCCACGCTCAATCTGCACCCGGCCTCGGGTATCGAGCCGTGGGAGGCTTCGTATCCCGCCATGGCGCGCGCCATGGGCATCGATCCAGCCACGAAGAAATACATCCCTTTCGATCCAACCAATAAGCTCTGGGCCACTAACTACTTCAATCTCGTACTTCATCCGATTGAGAAGCAGGGCATCGATTTCTGGTGGCTCGACTGGCAGCAGTGGCCCGATACCAAGGTGCCCGGCGTAAACAATACCTGGTGGCTCAACTACCTCCATTTCACCGATCAGCAACGCGAAGGCAAACGGCCGCTGCTGTTCCATCGCTGGGGCGGGCTCGGGAACCATCGCTACCAGATTGGTTTTTCGGGCGACACCATCTCCGTGTGGGATTCGCTCGCCTTTCAGCCATGGTTCACTGCAACCGCGGCCAATGTTGGCTATGCATTCTGGAGCCACGATATCGGCGGCCACATGCCGGGCGCAGTCGCCCCCGAGATCTTTACGCGCTGGGTGCAGTTCGGCGGGTTCAGTCCTATCCTTCGCACGCACACAACCAAGAATCCTGACTCAGAGCGTCGCATCTGGGCCTATCCCGAGCCGTACTCCGCAGTCCTCCGGACTGCATTCCAGACGCGCTACGCCATGCAGCCCTACATCTATACTGAGGCGCGCCGCACTTACGACACAGGCGTTGCATTCTTCCGCCCGCTCTATTACGACTGGCCTGAAGAAGACGCGGCGTACACCAGCAAGGGCGAGTACATTTTTGGCAGCCAGATGGTTGCCGCGCCGGTGGTTGCTCCGGTCGATAAAGTCAGCAACCTGGCCACTGAGCAGGTCTGGATTCCCGATGGCGAATGGATCGAGTGGCCAACCGGAAAACACTTCACGGGGCCAACGACGGTGGAGCGCAGCTTCTCCATCGATCAGGTTCCAGTCTATGTGCGCGCCGGCGCAATCGTGCCAATGCAGCCCCCCACGCTCTCAACGATCCAGAAGCCGGTTGACCCGCTGATTGTGAATGTGTGGCCGCTGGCGCCGGGCGCGAGCTCCAGCTACTCAGTGTATGAGGACTCCGGTGTTTCGGTTGAGTATCAGCGCGGCGTCTTTACGCGGCTGCCAATCAAGGCAACGCAGACCGGGGATGCTTTGCGAGTGGAGATTGGTCCTGTTGAAGGCAGCTTTACCGGAATGCTGAAGAACAGGAGCTACGAGTTGCGCCTTCCCGCGGACTGGCCGCCAGCTTCAGTAACCGTGAATGGCAAGACCGTGCCGCAGGGCGGAGTGGGCAAGCCAGGTTGGACCTTCATCGGCAACACGCTCACCACGGTCATTCCTACGCAGAGTTTCAGCATCGCGTCGCAGGTCAAAATTGAAATTCGCCGCGCCGCCGGCCTGGCGGCGCGGCGTGCCGATCTCGACGGCTTTGCCGGCTCAATGACGCGCCTGCGCGCTGCGTACGATGCATTGCAACAGTCCTGGCCAATCGTATTGCCGCCCGATCCCCTCGTTTACGCAATGCAAACCGGCGATCGGCTCGGCTATCATCCCGAGAACGCAGTTGCCGACATTGCGCATTTTCATGAGGCTCTGCCCAAGGCCCAGGCGGCTATTCACGCCATTGAGCCAGGTTTTCAGCACAGCATCGACGACTATCTTCATCGCGAAGCCACCGACGAAAACAAGCCTGCCAATCTGGATGTGCAAGTACAAAAGCGCATCGACCTGATGAAGCGCGCGCTGACGGCAGTGGATGAGGCGGCGAAGTAACTCCAAGGATGAGTTAGAAGCCTGCGCTGCATAGTAGTGCGGCGCAGGCTTTGTTTTGTTAGTGCCATTGCCCGCAAGCAATATCAAATTCCCTATGCCAGATTTATGCTTTCCTCATTTGCCCTTGAATATGCTCGGTCTAACGCGATAACCAATTCGATCGCCGGCGTTATTCCTCCCTTCCTTCCAACATGAAAGGAACCACGCAATGATGGAATCACCGTCTTCAGGTGCGGGAACCATTTTGATAGTGGATGACGACAGCTCTGCGCGTCGGGCGTTGCGGGTTACGCTTGCCGGCATGGGGTTCACAATCGTTGAAGCGGCTCGCGGTGAAGAGGCACTGTCGCTGGTGCGCGCAACCTGGTTCGATGCAATTCTGCTGGACATCGATATGCCCGGGATGGGCGGCATTGAAGCCTGCCGGGCCATTCGCCACTCGGTGCCTCGGCTGCCAATCATTATGTGGACAGTGCTGGACAGCGAGGATGACAAAATATGGGCTCTCGATGCCGGAGCCGACGATTACATTACCAAGCCGTTCCACGTTCGCGAGTTGACTGCGCGCCTGCGGTCTGCCGTACGCAGAAGGAGCGCACAGGATACGAACAACGACGCCCCGCTGTGCTTTGGGGCACTTGAGCTTGACCCTGTGAAGTACATGGTGATGAAGCACGGCGCGCCGATTCATCTCACGCCCAAGGAATTCGAAGTCCTTCACTACCTCATGACGCATGCAGGGCAGCCCATTCCGCACGCGCGCCTGTTGAAATCAGTCTGGGGGCCTCATTACGGCGACGAGCTCGAGTATCTGCGCACGTTTGTAAGGCAGCTGCGTAAAAAGATTGAAGACGATCCGCGTCACCCGAGATATCTTCTTACTCATGCCTATGTGGGTTATCGCTTCAATGGGCATGAGCACGGCACCGCGCACATGCAGGCTTCAGCAATGTCCGCAATTCAACCGCACTAAGTCAAGAGATATTGACCGTGTAATTGTCAATGTAAGTTGCGGGTATGAATAACCGCCTCATGCGAGGCGCGATTTCAAAGTCCCAATCGCGAAGATTGCGCCCAGGGCGTCTCGGTTGTTCGCCGCTGTCCGAGCCAGTCGGGAGAATGTTTTTCGATGGCGATTCGCACCAGTTGGCTTCGCGTCCTGACTCCGGCTTTTTGAAAGAGCTCCTGGATGACCGCCTTGATTGAAGTCTCAGACGACTTGAGATTGAACGCGATCTCCTTGTTGGTCAGCCCGTCGAGAATGCCCCGCATGACCTCGCTTTGCCGCGCAGTCAGCGGCCTCGCGTTTTCAGAACCGCTGGGAACGCCGTACCTTGACGACAGCAGCGCCCGCACCGCGCCATCACCCAGCCAGCGCTCTCCCGCAGCCACGGTGCGAATCGCGGCGATCAACTGATCCAGGCTGCTGTGCTTGAGCAGGATTCCCATTACACCCTCATCGAATCCGCGAAACGCCTCCTCATTCGGCATGCCCGCAGTCACAATCAGAACCGCGGAATGGATCTGGCGTTTCCTGAGCTCCGCGAGCAGCGATGTTCCCAGCTCGTTGCCCAGGTCGTAGTCGAGCAGAATCACGTCGGCTTCAACCAGCGAGAGTGCCGCAAACGCCTCAGCCAGGCTTTTGCATTCGCCAACCACGCTAAAGCCTGGCTCCGCCTCAAGCATCCTGCCCAGGCTCTCCCTGAACAGGCTGTGATCATCAACGATCAGAATGCGGATGTTCATAGGATGAACTCCAATAGCATACTTGGCGTGCACGTTTTTCGTAGTGCCAATTGATGGACCGCCATAATTCCGGGATCAAATTATGGCATGCAGACCGGCCAGTGTTACCGCGCAAAAGCGCAAAGCCTAAGCGAATTATATAGATGAAATATGAAACACATAGTCGAATCGTTAACATTCTATAAAGCACTGTGATTATTGGCCAAAAGATAGCCTACGATAGCAAATAGATAGCTTATCGAGATGTACTCAACAGTTATGCTTGAAGCAACCTGTTATCGTGCATTGCTATTGAAGCGCAATGCTTCCAGCGCAAGCGCCAATTCGCATTTGTAACCGGAGAACTCTCTAGTGGAAACGCCAAAACTTATGCGCAGATCCGTGATTGCGGCGTGCGCCGCCGCGCTGCTCTGCCCATTCGGAATTCATGCCCAGGCCCCGCAAGCGCTGACGTGGGATCAGGTGCGCGAGCGGTTTATCACGGGCAATCCGGCGCTAAAGGCGGATGCGGACAATGTGGTCGAGATGAAGGCCGAGGAGATCACGGCGTACCTCAGACCCAATCCGCAGTTTACGGGCACAGTCGACGGAACCCAGATTGCGCCCAGTCACGGAGTGTGGGCGCCGCTGTCCGGCACGTTTGTCTCGCCCAACTTCAGCTATTTGCACGAGCGCGATCACAAGCGCGAGCTGCGCCTCCAAAGCGCGCAAGAGGGCACGCAGATTTCGCAGTCGCAGCACGAAGATCTGGAGCGCACCATGGTCTTCACGCTGCGCTCGCAGTTTGTGGCGACGCTACAGGCCAAGTTCATCCTGAATCTGGCTAAGGCGGATCTCGAGTACTACGACAAGATCATCGCAATCAGCAATGACCGGCTGAAGGCCGGCGACATAGCGCAGATCGACTTTGACCGCATCGAACTGCAACGAGTGCAGTACGAGTCGGAGATCGAGACGGCGATCGTGAATCTGCGCACGGCCAAGATACAGCTGTTGCAGCTGCTGAACGACCGCACGCCGGTTGACCAGTTCGATGTGGCCGGTGTGTTCGACTTCAACGAGTCGCTCGATCCGCTGGATACCTACCAGCAGGCGGCGCTGGCGGCGCGGCCTGACCTGGCGGCCGCGCTCCAGACCCTGCAGCAGTCGAACACCAACCACAAGCTGGCTGTTTCAAACGGCTCGACCGACCCCACCTTCGGTGCGTGGTACACGTGGAACGCATCGGACAACAACCCGCAGGGCCTGAATACGCTGGGGGTGAGTGTGAACATTCCGCTGCGCATCTTCGACCGCAATCAGGGTGAAAAGAAGCGGACGCAGATCGATATCGACCGCGCGCAACAGGCGAGCGATGTGGCCAAGGCGCAGGTGTTCAGCGACGTTGA
>Ga0182016_10001473_pt1 | contig 28702 bp, 26 predicted proteins | sample 712S2MmetaG_FD_120491 | JGI IMG/M metagenome (GOLD analysis project Ga0182016, IMG submission 120491) | Permafrost microbial communities from Stordalen Mire, Sweden - 712S2M metaG | ecosystem: Environmental > Terrestrial > Soil > Wetlands > Permafrost | place: Sweden: Stordalen | collected...
CACCCGGGCGGATCAGGCGAGGGCCAGCGAACCGGCCGCGGCGCTGTCGGTCTCGATCACGATGCGGCACGGCCGTCGATCAAGCAGGTAGGACGCGGTCAGGCCGATGCGCTGCTCGCTGGAGGGAGCGTGGCGCGTGGAGAGGTAGATCACGTCGGCGCCGATCCGCAGGGCCTCGTCAGCCAGCGCCGCGCCGGGGTTGCGCGCCCGGATCAGTCCCGTGTGGACCTTGATCCCGGCGCGGCGCCCCTGGATGCGCGCGCTCTCGAGGATCGAGCGCCCCAGCGCCTCCTCGGCCTCCAGTCCCGAATCGAGCGACAGCTGGCGCGGGACGGGCAGCACGAACACGGCGTAGACGATCCCGTCCTTGCCGATAAGCTTGGCCGCGCTGACGAGCGTCTGCGCGCTCACGTCGGCGCCGAAGATCGGCACGAGCGCCGTTCGGTAGCCGAGCACGTGGAAGTCGGGCGGGCGCTCCGGGCGCACCACGATGACGCTCTTGGAGAGGCTGAGGCCGGAGCGCTTGCGATAGACGACATAGCCGACCATCCCGACGACCATCCACGGGATGCCGACGTATTTCGCCTCGGGGTGCAGCGCGACGACCGCAACCCACGCGAGGAACGTCCCGATCCCGCCGATCACCGCCGTGATCGGGATCTGGCGCCCGCGAATGCGGACGTTGCCAGGCATGCGGTACGGGCGCTCGCGGTCGGGGTCCTTGATGCGCAGCGCAACGATCGCCGCGTGGGCGGTCGTGAACGAGAGCATCGCGCCGAACGAGTAGAGGTTGCCCAGCACGTTGATGTTCGCGAAGGTGATCAGCAGCACCGCAAAACACGAGAAGAAGACGATCGTGAACCACGGCGTGCGGTAGGTCGGGTGCAGCCGCGAGAAGACACTCGGCAGCTGGCGGTGCTCCGACAGCGACCACGACAGCCGCGAGATGCCGATCAGGCCGGCGTTGGTCGCGATGAAGAGGATCGTCGTGGCGAGCAGCCCGACGTAGTACTGGGCGGCGTTCAACAGCACGCCCGAGAGGCCGAGGTGGTCGACGATCCCGAGCACGGGCTCGGACTCGAAGCCGTGCGGTGGGTTCTGATTGACGCCGAGCAGCGTCTGGTAGCCGTGGGCCGCGGTGTGGACGACGGGCAGCGCCGAGAGCGCTATCACCGAGATGCCCATGTAGACGCCCAGCACGGCGAACAGCACGAGGTTCACCGCCTTGGGCACGTCGTTGCCCGGATCCTCGGCCTCCTCCGCCATGTTCGAGACCGTCTCGATGCCCGTATAGGCGAGCATCGCGATCGACAGCGCGAAGATCAGCTGCGAGAGGCTGGGCGCGCCGGGGTGGACCTGGTGCACGAGCAGCGACGGATTCAGCACCAGGATCGCACCAAGGATCACGACCAGGAGCTGCGTGCCGAGGTCGGTCACCGCGAGCACGAAATTGACCTTCGCCGACTCGCCGAGGCCGCGGATGTTCAGGAAGACGAGCAGCACCAGCACGCCGAGCGCGAAGATGATGTTGCCCGGCGGGTAGCCGATCGCGTGCAGACCGGGCAGCGCGCTCGCGTAGAACGGCACGAAGTAGGCCGAGATCGCGATCGTGAGGATGTAATCGAGCGACAGCGCCCAGCCGGCGAAGAACGAGACCCAGTCGTTGAAGGCGTGACGCGCGAAGGACGAGGACCCGCCCGCCTCGGGGAACATCGAGGCGCCTTCGGCGTATGTCTTCGCCGTCAGCGCGAAGAGGCCGCCGGCGAATAGGAAGACGAGCGGCGTGAGCCCGAGCGCGTGCGCCGCGACCAGGCCGAGCGCATAGTAGATCGAGGATCCGACGTTGCCGTAGGCGGTCGCGAACAGGCCCGGCACCCCGACCGTTCTTCGCAATCCATGCTCACTCAGCCGAGCGATGACGACGTCCCCTCATGGCAGCCCAATGTCGATCCTCGTTGTTATCGCTCTGAAAGAAAGCGTGCAGCGCGGTCGCCAATGCAGGAAAGCGGCTTATGATGCCGACGGCCCTTGGGAAAGGGCTACTCATGGACACTGCGCGACGTGGAAACTACAACTCTGGCGAGGACTTCGTGCTCGAGTACGGAGAGTTGCGCTTCACCTTCAATGAAGCGGACTTCCGCGAGCGCTGCGAACAGGCCGCTCTGCGCCTGGGCTTCATCGGCGATCGGCTCGACGAGCCTGAGCTCGAAGACCTCGTCAACCTTGCCGTGAACGGCGAGATCCTGGACCCCGCCTCGGGGCTCGGCGACCACGTCAACGACTGCTGGCCGGAGATCATCGGCCCGGCGGAGCGCTCGCTCGTGCACTGGCTTCGGCGCTTGGTCTTCCGCGGCGCCTGGCTCGACCAGCGCGTGCGCGAGGGCGAGCTCGACGTCGCGTTCAACGAGCAGACCAACAGCTTCGCCTACGTCCAGCCCGACCGCGGCGGCGAGCCGATCGAGCTTTCGCCCGAGCCCTCCTGGGGCCGGGTCGCGTACCGCAGCAGCTAAGAGCCGGCGCGGCAGCGAGCGCAAGCCTCCGGGGCGGTGCCCGTCGGCGCCGCTGCCGGGCAGCGCTACTCGTCGTCGCGGTCGCGCTCCGCGGCCTCCTCTGGCGCGGCGGGCTCCGGCTTGCGCCGCGTCCTTGTGCGAGGCGTTGTCGTGCGGGGTGTCGAAGTGGTGGGGGTTGAGGCGGCGCTGCTGCGCGGCTTGCGGACACGGGCCGGCTTGGCGGTAGCCGGCGGGGCGAGCAACTCGGGGCGCAGCGTGCCGCTTTGCGCGGGATCCAGCGCGGGGAACTCGCCCTCGGTGAGCAGGGCGATCAATGTGGTCTCGCCGCCGAGCGGCGCGCGCGCGGTCGCGATCACGGTCAGCGAGCCGGCACCGCGCAGGTTTCGTGCGGACGCCATCGTGCGCCGCGCCGCGCCGGCGCCGAGCCCGTCGAGGGTGTCGATCAGCAGCACGCTGTCGCCGCCGCGTAGCGCGATCCGGCGCCCGCGCTCGGCGGCCTGTTCGACCGCCGCCTCCTGCGCGTCGCTCGAGGCGGCGAACGAGAGCCCGCTCGAGGTTGCGTGCTCGAGCGCCTTGTACTCGGAGAGCTCCTCCGGGCGTACACCGACGGCGAGCAGCTCCACGTCGAGACCCTCGGTACCCGCCAGCGCTGCGGCGATCCGCCCGAGCAGGGCGCTTCGGCCGCTGCGCGGCGGACCGGCGATCACGACTCGCGAGCCGCGGCCGAACGGCGGCAGCGCGGTCAGGCTGTCGTCGGCGAAAACGAAGGACGCGGACGGGAAGTCGACGTCGACCTCGTCGATCCGCGTGCCGACCACGGCCTGATCGGCGGCGACGCCGTTGATCGTGTCGATGCGGATCAGGGATGCGTGACGCTCAGAGCGCCGCGCCGGGCGAACCGGGCCGCTGATGCGATCGCCCCCGACAAGCTCGCAGCGCCGCGCCTGCGCCGCGGAGATGTAGACATCGTCGTCGGAGACCTCGTCGGCCTTGACGCGCAGGAATCCCGACCCGTTGGGGAGCAGTTCGACGACCCCCTCGGCGATGCGCTCGGCGGCAGGCTCTGACTCCTCTCGCGCACGCGTGCTCGCGCCAGCCGGCGCCGCGGAGCTCTCCTCGCCGCCCTCCCGGGAGCGTCCGCCGCGGCGCCGGCGGGGGCGCCCGGAGCGCGCCGGGCGCTCGGCCGTCCCGTCGCGATCAGACTCCCCTCCCGGGCTCTCGCTGGGCGAGGAGTCGCCCTCGTCGGGCTCGGCGTCGGCAGTGGCGGCGCGGCTTGCGGCGGAGCGTGAGCGCCGTGGAGCGCTGGCGCCCTGGCGGGCAAGGATCGCGTCGGCCAGTTCCTCTTTGCGCAGGCGGCGGAAGCCGTCGATGCCGAGCGCGGAGGCAAGAGCGTGGAGGTCGGCGAGCGGACTCGCCTCGAGATCGGCTGGGCTGATGATGGACATCGTCTTCCTTTGGAATGGGTGTGAGGCGTCCCGCGGCGTTGATGTCAGCCGCCGGCACCCGGTCTCCCTACTCTAGCTGCTGACCCGGGCGCTCCCATCGCAGCTCGTCGGGGAGCGCAAGCGCCGGCGCGATCTCCTGCTCGCCGCGCAACGTCGCGAGCACCGTGACGAAATCCGCCGCGGCCGCCACGTCGTGGACACGGAAGATCTGCGCCCCGACCTCCATGCCGTAGGCCAGCGCCGCGAGCGTCCCCGCACCGCGCTCACGCGGCGGGCGGCCGGTCAGCGCGCCGACAAAGTCCTTGCGCGAGACCGCGAACAGCAGCGGCCGGCCAAACTGATGCAGCGCCGCTACGCCGCGCATCAGCTCGATCGTCTGCACGGGCGTCTTGGCGAAGTCGGGGCCGGGGTCGACGATCAGCTGGTGCTCGCCGACACCGCGCGAGCGCGCCAGCTCGAGGCGTTGCGAGATAAACGTGACCACGTCGCCGAGCACGTCGCCGCCGTAGAGGCCGGGATCCTGCAGCCGCTGCTTGGGCGCCGCGCGGGTGTGCATCACGACGAGCGCGGCCCCGGTTGCCGCGCAGACGTCGGCCAGTTCCGGGTCGCGCAGGCCGCTGACGTCGTTGACGATCACCGCTCCGGCCGCGATCGCCGCGGCTGCCACCGCAGGCTTGTAGGTGTCGACGGAGATCAGCACCTGCGGAAGCCCGGCGAGGCGCTCGATCAGCGGCACGACACGCTCGATCTCCTCCGCCTCCCCCACCGCCGGCCGGTTGGTGACGCCCGACTCGCCGCCGACGTCGATCACCCGCGCGCCGGCGCCGGCGAGCTGCGCGCCAAGCGCGGCCCGCGCGTCGAGCGTCGGGTGGCGGCCCGCGTCGGAGAAGCTGTCGGGCGTCGCGTTGACGATCCCCATCAGCCACGGGCGCCCGCCGAGCGTGTGCGTCTCGCCACAGGCGCGAAGCAGCACGCTCATAGCGCCACCGGCGCCACAACGATCCCCTCGGCCCGCGCTTCGCTGCGAAAGCCGGAAACCTCGGCGGCATGGCGCCGCACGTCCCAGCCGCACTCGCGCCCGAGCGCGTCCGCGAGCGGTTCGAGCGTGCCAATGGCGATCGCCCGCCGCGCCGCGAGCAGGCCCACGCGCCTGCGGCGCCGCAGCACATCGCCGATCGTCGCGGCCTGCTCGTGGCGTGCCGCGTAGGCAACCTCGGCGCTGTAGCCGCGACTGGCGGCGTCGAGCGCGACCCCGGCCCCTGTGATGGCGCCACCGATCACGACGCCATCGAAGTGCTCGCGCGCGAGCACCTCGATGGCCTGGGCGCGGGGGATCACTCCGCGGAGTCTGGCAGGAGGGCCGGAGCGCGCCCGAGAGCGCACCTCGCTGCGAACAGCGCGACGGCCCGGGCGCCGGAGCGCCGACCGGCGGACGCGCCGTGGGGAGCGTCGGCGTGCGAGCCCGGCGAGGGAAGCGCCGCCGTTGGCACCCCGCGCGCGGCGCCGCCGTGACCAGTGCCGGTCGGCCGGGCGCGACCGCAGCCGGGCGGGCGCTCAGCCCTCGAGCGTCACCTCGAGCGTCATCTCGGGCACGGCGGCGAGCGCGCGGCTGACAATGCAGCCGGTCTTCGTCTGCTCCGCGAACTCACGGAAGGCGGCCTCGTCGATGCCCGGCACGACGCCGACGACGGTCAGCGCGATCGAGGTGATCGTCGGCGTGCCGTCGAGCGGGCGCAGCGTCACTACGGCGTCGGTGCGGACCGACTCCGCGGGCGTGCCCGCCTGCGCGAGCGTGTTGGAGAGCGCCATAGAGAAGCACGACGCGTGGGCGGCAGCGAGCAGCTGCTCGGGGTTGGCGCCAGGGCCATCCTCGAAGCGTGAACGGAATGAGAAGTCGCCGTGGATAGTGTCGCCGGCGCTGAACGTGCCGGCGCCGGAGCGCAGCTCGCCCTTCCACTCCGCGGTTCCCTTTGCAGGCATGCGTGTCTCCCTCTCGTGTTGGTCAGATGTCCGCGAGTTCCGCGGTGATGTCGGCGACGGCGCCCTTCGCGTCGCCGAACAGCATCGATGTGTTCGGCTTGTAATAGAGCTCATTCTCGATGCCGGCGAAGCCGGGGTTCATCGAGCGCTTGATGACGACCACCGACTGGGAGTTCTCCACGTCGAGGATCGGCATGCCGTAGATCGGTGAGCCGGGGTTGGTGTGCGCGGCCGGGTTGGTGACGTCGTTGGCGCCGATTACGAGCGCGACATCGGTACGCGGGAATTCGGGGTTGATGTCGTCCATTTCCTTGAGCTGGTCGTAGGGCACGTCAGCTTCGGCCAGCAGCACGTTCATGTGGCCCGGCATGCGTCCCGCGACCGGGTGGATCGCATACTTGACCTCGACGCCGCGTGCCTCGAGCGCCTTCGCGAGTTCGCGCACCGCGTGCTGGGCTTGCGCGACGGCCATGCCGTAGCCGGGGACGACGACGACCTGGCGGGCGTAGGCGAGCTGCATCGCGACGTCCGCGGCGCTCGTCGAGCGCACGGTGCCCTCGAACGCGCCGGCGCCGGTCGCGCCCGCGACGACACCGCCGCCGCCGAAGCCGCCGGCGATGATCGCGGGGATCGATCGGTTCATCGCGACCGCCATCAGGTTCGTGAGGATCGAGCCGGACGCGCCCACGATCATTCCGGCGACGATCAGCGCCGGGTTGTTGAGCGCGACGCCGGTCGCGGCGGCGGAGAGCCCGGTCGCGGCGTTCAGCAGCGAGATCACGACCGGCATGTCGGCGCCGCCGATTGGCAGCACGACGGCGTTGCCGAGCGCGGCGGCGGCGAGCAGCATCAGGATGAAGATCAGCTCGGAGTGCGATCCCGCGACGATGATCACACCGAGTGCGATCGCGACTGCGCCGAGGGCGAAGTTGACGGGCTGCTGCAGCGAGCCGAGCGTGATCGGGCGGCCGGGGAGCAGTTCCTGCAGCTTGCCGAAGGCGATGTTGGAGCCCCAGAAGGACACCGAACCGATGATCGCGGCGAAGACCGAGAAGACGGCGACGTAGGTCGGGACCGCGCCGGACGCTGCGCTGTGCAGGCCGGCCGGGTGCGCGTAGCCGCCGGTGTTGTCGAACTCCGCCCAGGCGATCAGGAACACGGCGCCGCCGCCGACACCGTTGAATAGCGCGACCATCTGCGGCATTGCGGTCATCCGCACCCTGCGCGCCGCCGGGATGCCCACGGCCGTCCCGATCGCGACGCCGAGGATGATCAGGCCCCAGTTGCCCTCGCCTGGCTGCAGCAGCGTGGCGATTACCGCGATCGCCATGCCGACCGCGGCGATCCGGTTGCCGCGCACTGCTGTGCGCGGCCCGGTCAGCCCCATCAGGCCGTAGATGAAGAGCGCGAAGGCGACGATATAAAGGACCCGCAGGAAGTTCTCGTTGTGGACGAAGCTGGTGGCGAGGATCACTTCTGCTCGCCGTCCTTGGGCGCCGAGGTGGGCTTGCGCTTGAACATCTCGAGCATCCGGTCGGTTACCAGGAAGCCGCCGACGATGTTGATCGTGCCGAACGCGATCGCGATCACGAGGATCAGCTTGTTGAACGCGCTGTTGCCCGCCAGGCCGATGACCAGCAGCCCGCCCAGGAGCACGATCCCGTGGATCGCGTTCGTGCCGCTCATCAGCGGCGTGTGCAGAGTGTTCGGGATCTTCGAAATCACGGCGAAGCCGATGAAGCCGGCCAGCACGAGGATCGTGAGATTGGTGACCAGCATCAGCCCGAGGCCTCCACCAGCGCGCGAGCGCCGTCGTTGACGATGACGCCATCGCGCACGATGCACGAGCCCGAGACGATCTGATCATCGAAATCGAGCGCCAGCTCGCCGCGCTCGTCGAGGAACAGCTCGAGTAGCGCCTGGACGTTGCGCGCGTACAGCTGCGACGCGTGCTCGGGCATCTCGGCCGCGAGATTCAGCGGCGAGACGATCGTGACGTCGTGCTCGACCGTCACCTCGCCGGGCGTCGTCAGCTCGCAGTTGCCGCCGGTCTCACCAGCCAGATCGACGATCACGCTGCCGGGCCTCATCCCCGCAACCGCCTCCGCGGTCACGAGTCTGGGGGCCGGGCGCCCTGGCACGAGCGCCGTCGTGATCACGACGTCGAAGCCCTTGATCGCGTCTGTCAGCGCCTGCTGCTGCGCGGCCCGCTCCGCCTCGGTCAGCGCGCGCGCATACCCGCCTTCGCCCGCCGCCTCGATCCCGAGGTCGAGCCACCTCGCTCCAAGCGAGGTGACCTGCTCGGCAACCTCCGGGCGCACGTCATAGCCGGTCGTCTGCGCGCCCAGGCGCCGCGCGGTCGCAAGCGCCTGCAAACCCGCCACCCCCACCCCGAGCACGAGCACCTTCGCCGGCGGGATCGTGCCCGCCGCGGTCATCAGCATCGGAAAGAAGCGCCCGCTGTAGCCCGCCCCGAGCAGGGCCGCCCGATAGCCCGCGACATTCGACTGCGACGACAGCGCATCCATCGCCTGTGCCCGCGAGATCCGCGGAATCGACTCCATCGCAAAGGCCGTGACGCCCGCCGCGGCCAGCGCGCGCGTGGCCCTGGCGCTCCCGAGCGGATTCAAGAAGCCGATCACCACCGCGCCCGGGGCGAGCGCCGCCGCCTCGGCATCGCTCGGCGGCGCGACCTTCACGATCAGCGCTGCACGCCAGACCTCGGTCGCTGCCGCAACGACCGTCGCGCCCGCGGCCTCATAGGCGCTGTCCGGGAAGCTCGCGGCGTGACCCGCGCCGGACTGCACGACAATCTGTGCGCCACGCGCAACCAGCTTGCGCACCGCCTCCGGGACCAAAGCGACACGACTCTCGCCGGCAGCGGTTTCCGTAGGCACCCCAATCAGCATCGGGTTGCACCATATGCGATCGGAGGCGGGGAACCCTCGGTGGCAGCTCCGCGGTTTCGCTGCGGGAAAGTCCGGTCCGCGAGACGCCCCGCTGACGCGCTCAGGCGCCGCCCGAGACCGGCAACGGCGCGCGCGCGAACGCCGCCAGTGCCTCGGCCGTCACCCACACCGGCGTCAGCGTCACGTTGGCCGCGTAGCGAACGGCGCCGGAACTCGTCAGCAGTGATCGCAGGTAGGCGAGCGGCCGCTGCGTGGCTGCCCCTACAGCCACGAGCGCCTGGACCGCCCAGGCCGTCGACTGCGCGTTGGAAGCGCCGCCCGGCTGCTGCGGGAAGCCGCCGTCGCGGTTCTCGCTCGCAGCCAGATACGCCCGCGCACGCGCCACGGTCGCGGCGGGAGCCGACGTGGCGCGCAGCGCTTCGATCGCCGCCGCTGTGTCATCGATGTCGCTTGGATCGCCGCGAACGCCGAAACTGAAGCCGCCGTCGCCGTTCTGCGCTCGCACCAGCCACGCCGCGGCCGCCCGCGTGCCGCTCGCGTGCGCGGCGCGCTGGGCGAGGATCGCAAACGCTGTCAGGTTCGATTGCTCGTCGACCGAGCCGTCGGGGCGCTGGTCGGCTGCCAGCCTGGCCAGCAGCGAGCCCAGTGGGGCGCGGGCGGCGGCCAGCGCGAGAATCGTTCGCTCGAGATCGCCCGCGCCCTGGAGCTGGCCGAGGTGGGTGCGGATCCAGGCGACGGCGCTGTGGCCGTCCTTGGTGATCGCCGCGGGATCGCGGCCGGCGGCGGCCAGGCCGATCACGACCCACGCGCTGGCCAGCTGCGAAGAGCGCTGGCCGGGGGCGAGTCCGAACCCGCCGTCGGCGTTCTGTGCATTCGCGAGGTAGGCGACGGCCTGCGCACTCGGGAGCGGCGAGCCCTGCGCAGTGGCCCGCGGGGCACCGAGGCCGCCGGCGCCGGCGCAGACGAGCGCGAGCAGCAGCGGTGTCCCCGCCACGAGGCCCCCCCACTGGACGTCCATGCGGGCCCGGAAGCGCTGGAGCGCGCGCACGAACGCCGGGCCGAAGGCGAGGAAGAAGAGGAAGTTGCCGACTGCGTGCGCCAAATCGAACGGGAATGCCGCTCCCTCGATCACGAGGAACTGCGCGAGCGTGTGCTGGCCGGTGAACGTGACGAAGGTGTAGAAGTTGAGCACGAGGCCGTAGGCGAAGCCGGCGGCGGCGCAGATCAGCGCCATCGCGAGCCGCGGGATCGGCCGGGCACGCCGGCGCCGCAGGGCCGCACCCAACAGCCCGACCATTCCCCACGCGAGCATCTGCCACGGCGTCCACGGTCCCTGCCCGAAGACGATGTTGGAGGCGATCGCGGCGACCGCGCCGACCGCGAAACCGGGCGGCCCGCCAAGCACGAAGCCGGCGATCAGCACGATGTCGGTGGTCGGCTTGACGCTCGGCAGCGGCGCGAACGCGATCCGTCCGAGCGTCGCCAGCGCGGCGAGCGAGGCGACGACCGCCACGGTGCGTGAGGACGGCTGCGAGCGCTCATACCACGCGAAACCGGCCGCGAGCGCGAGCGCGAGGATCAGGAACGAGGCGAGCGGCCAGCTCACCTGGCCGATCCGATCGGCGCGGCCGCGGGACGCAGCTGCGCGAGCGCCTGCGACGCCGTCAGGATTCCCCGGTGCCCGCCGAGGATCCGGGCCGTCTCGGTGGCGAAGTACCAGCCGCCGGCGAGCAGGTCGGCGGGGCTCGAGTCCGCGAGCACGCGGCCGTCGGCGAGCAGCACGGCGCGCGTCGCGAAACCGGCGGCGAACTCCGGGTCGTGCGTGGCGACAAGCACCGCGACACCGCGTCGGGAGAAGCCGATGATCTGCTCGGCGAGCTCCGCCTTCGCCTCGCGGTCCATGCCGCGCGTCGGCTCATCGAGGCACAGCACGGCCGGTGCCGGCTCGCCGCCGGTGACGATCGCCAGCGCGAGGCGCTGGCGCTCACCGCCGGAGCAGTCGCGCGGGTGGCGCGCGGCGAGTGACTCAAGGCCCGCGGCTCGCAGCGACGCGGCGTCAAGCTCGTCACCGACGCGGTCGCGGATGAAGTAGTCCCCGGGGTTCTGCAGCAGCAGCGCAACGCGGCCGTCGAGCTCGACACGGCCCCGGGTGGGCTCGGCGAGCCTCGCCACGTGGCGCAGCAGCGTCGACTTGCCGGCTCCGTTTCGCCCGAGCAACACGACACGCTCACCCGCGGCCACAGACAGCGACACTCCCGCGAGAATCGCCGGCCCGCCGCTGATCTCGTGCCAGACGTGGCGCAGTCGCAGGCTCGCCGCCGTGCTTTGACGGCGGCGAAGCCGGTGCGGCGGGGGCTTCGGTCCAGCCGCAGGAGCCTCGGGCTCGGGCAGCAGCCCGGCGCCACGGAGTGTTGAGCGCGCCTGCTTGACCCCGGCCGGGGCGGGGTGCAGGCCGAGGCCCGCGATGAGCGTCGCGCCCGGCGTCTCGAGCGCCGGCGCAGCGCCGTGCGCCCAGTCGAGAAACCCGCTTGGGTCGGCGTCGCAGACGATCTCGCCGCGGTGCAGCGCGATCACGCGATCGGCAGCGCCGAGGCAGCGTTCGAGCCGGTGCTCGGCGAGCACGATCGTCGTCCCCCACTCCTCGTTCAGACGCCGCAGCAGCCCGAGCAGCTCGTCTCCGGCGACCGGGTCAAGCTGCGAGGTGGGCTCATCCAGCACCAGCAGCCGCGGGCGTCCGGCGAGGGCCGCGCCGAGAGCGACGCGCTGGAGCTCGCCGCCGGAAAGCTCGGCTGTCGAGCGCTCGAGCAGCGCTTCGATGCCGAGCGCCAGCGCGACCTCCTCGACCCCGCGTGCGACGGCGACGGCGGCGTGCCCGCGATTCTCGAGTGGGAATGCCAGCTCCGCCCGGACCGTGCCCATCACCACCTGCGTCTCTGGATCCTGAAACAGCGTGCCGACCTCGGCTGCCAGGGCGGCCGGGCCGTGCTCGCGCAGGCTCATGCCGCAGATCTCGGCGCGGCCGTCGAAGCGACCGCCGTGAAAATGCGGCACGAGCCCGCAGGCCACGCCGAGCAGCGTCGACTTGCCGGCAGCCGAGCCGCCGGCAAGCACGACGAACTCGCCTTGGGAGATCTCGACCGTCAGCCCGCGAAGCGCCGGCTGCTCCGCGCCGGGATAGCTGTAGGTGACGCCTTCCAGCGCCAGCGCGCTCATCGCGCGATCCCGCGGCGCTGCGCGAACGGCGCCAGCACGGCGACGAACAGCACGGCCGCCGAAATCCAGGTGCTCGCGCCGAACGTGCCGTGGATCGAGGGGTAGAAGGAGAACGGCGCCGGCAGCGCGAGCGCCGCCACCGCGATCGCGATGGCCGAGGCCGCGAAGGCGAGGTCATGACGCGACCACGCACGGTGCATCCGGGCGGGTCGCCCGGCGCAGCCGTAGCCGCGCACCTCGAGCGTCGCGGCGATGTCGAGCGAGCGGTCAAGCGCGTTGGCGACGATCGCCCGCATCACGGCCAGCCGTCCGGCGGGGTCCGGCCGGCAGCGCTGAGCCTCGCCGATCCGCCGCGCGTCGAGCGCGAGAAGGGGCACCATCCGCGTCGCGATCGTCGCCGTCAGCGCCGAGCGGAACGAAACGCGGCGCAGCGAGCGCAGCAGCTCATCGGGATCGACCGCCGCGCTGGCGAGCGCGCAGGCGGCGATGATCACGACCAGCACGAGCGCCTCCTTGGCACCGTATGCGAGCGCCTCGAGCGTGATGTCGAGCTGCCCGAACGGGCCGCCGTCGCCGAGCCGTGCGATCACGGTCAGTCCGTCGCGGCTGACCAGCCCGTTGACGAGCACGATCAGCAGCGCCATCGGAGCGCTGAGGTACAGCGAGCGCGCCACGCGGGCGCCTGCACCGGCACCGGCGCCCGCGGCGAGCACCGCGAGCGCGAGCACTGCGAGCAGCAGCGGATTTCCGATCACGAGCGCCGCGAGCACGAGGGCGGCGCAGTAAGCGGCGCCGACGCCGGCGCGCGCCGCGTGCAGCGGGCTGGCGCGGCGCAGGTAGCTCAAGGCTCCTCGTCCGGTAGCGGGATCGCCGCGCCGGCGATCACGGCGACCGCGAAGTGGCCGTCCAGCGTGTCGGCGTTGAATGCCGCCACTGCGGCGGCTACCCCGGCCGCGTCTGTGCCGGTGACGAACCAGACCGGCGGCTGGCCCAGGAAGCGGGTCGCCGCGACCAGGCCGGCGCCGGCGCCGGCGCTGCGCACCACGCGGCCGGACTGGTTGAGCAGCTCGAGCGTCGCGCCATGGTTCTCAAACCGCGCATAGACGCCGCTCGCGCCGACGCCGCGCGCAAGCTGGGCGGCCGCCGGATCGGCGGTCAGGGTCGAGTAGGGCCCGACGAGCACGCGCAGCGAGAGGTTGTACTGCGAGCACAGCAGGCAGCCGAGCGAGGCGACGAGGCTGTAGCCGGCGAAGACCTGCTCGACCGCGCCGCACGACTTCGACGCGGTCTGGGTGCATTCGATCCGCAGCGGGTAGCGCCGGCCGCCGTAGCCGTCGGCGAACGGCTCTGGGAAGGAGCCGACGACGGCCGGGATGCTGTCCGCCGCGCTCCAGTCGTGGCGGTCCCACCACACGTGGTCGCCGTCGTGGAGTTTCGTCTCGGCTGCGCCCTTGGGTGCCTGCACGCCGTTGACGTAATAGAACCAGTCCTGGCCGCCGCCGCCGGAGAGGCCGTTGACGGCCTCGACGAAGCCGCCGCCGTCGAGCGTCCCAACCTTCGCGTTGCGCTCGAGCATGCGCATCACGGTGTCGGCGCCGGCGACCTTCGGCGCGCTCAGCGAGAGCACGGTCTGCGCCCCGAAGCCCTGCGTGACGAGCAGCGAGACATGTGCCGGCGTGCTGCCGGCACCCAGTCCGCAGCCGGCGAGCGCGAGCGTCGCCGCCATGGCGACGCTCGCACTGATCCGTTTAGTCCAGGGCACCGCTCACACGCACGTCTTGGCTCCGGCGGCCTCGACGCAGACGTTCGCCTCGGTGCGGATGGCGTCGGGTTCACTCACCTTGAGCGTCAGCTCGCCGGCCTTCGTGAAGGTCAGCGTCGCGGTCCCGGCGGCGGTGGTCCGAGCCGAGGCGCCGCCGGCGCTGACGCGTGCACCGACAGCCCTGGACGGTGTGCCCTTCGCGTCGCTGTAGGCGGTGACGGCGACCGTGAAGGGCCGCCCGATCACCGCGACGGAGGCCGCCTTGACGCCGAGCACCCCGGCGCTCTGTGGGCACTTCTTGCCGTAGCAGTCCGGGAAGAACAGGAGGCTGTCGCCGGGCTTTGGGTCGTAGCTGCAGATCCCCGCGGCGGAGGGTGCATCGTTGACCCAGAAGGCCCAGTACTCCGCCCCGGTGCTCGGGAAGGTCAGCCCTTCGATCCCCGTCAGGAAGTAGGCCTTGTAGGACGCCGACCAGGTTCCCGTCCAGTCGCCGCGGGTCGCCAGCTCGAGCGCACCAGCAGCACTGGCGCCCGCGCAGCTGTCGGCGGCGACCCCGTTCTTGGTGACCTTGGCGGTCGGAAGAACGACGCGCGTCGCAGGGACGAGCGTTGCCTTGGTGCCCTCGACACGTACTGTGACAGCCTCGGCGGCAGCGCCGGCGGAGGCCCGGGATGTGAGGAGCGCAGTCGCGAGTGTTGCGGCGAGCGCGCCGGTGAGTGCGACGGTCAGTGCCAACCGGCGGACCAGCGCCGGACGGCCCGAATGGGTGCGTTGCATGAGTGGCCAACCCCTTTCCACGAGGGTCTATGTGGGCTTGCGGTCGGCGCAGGTATCCTGGCTTCCGGGCCGATCCTGCCGCGCCTTCCCGGCTCGCTATGGCGAGCCAGTGGCGTGCGCTTGCGCGCATGCGGTGGACGTCCCCGGTAACAGTGGCGGGTCCGCGCCGGATTCACACCGGCTTCCCATACCACCGACCAATGACCGCGCCATCGTAGCGCTCTGCGACACTGCGAGCAGACCCGATGACCGTCAACCTGACCCGCATCTACACCAAGCTCGGCGACGGCGGCGAAACGCATCTCGGCGACATGAGCCGGGTGCGCAAGGACGATCGCCGGATCGAGGCCTGCGGCGCTGTCGACGAACTCGGAGCGCACCTGGGGTTCGCGCTGACGCTGAGCGGGCTGCCGGGGCACACGGCCGACTGGCTACGGCGGATCCAGAACGACCTCTTCGACCTCGGCGCGGATCTCTCCGTGCCGGCGCAGGATGCGCGCGAGCGCCTGCGCCTGCTGGCGGAGCAGGTCGAGTGGATCGAGCAGCGTTGCGATGAGGTGAACGCGCAGTTGCAGCCGCTGCACTCGTTCGTGCTTTCCGGTGGGACGCCCGCCGCCGCGTGGCTACACGTGTGCCGGACCGTGTGCCGCCGAGCGGAGCGGCGCGTCGTCTCACTCGGCGAGCAGGCCAGCCCGCAGACGCTCCGCTACCTGAACCGCCTGAGCGATCTGCTCTTCATCCTGGCGCGGGAGGCCAACGGCGGCGATGACCCGCTGTGGGTTCCCGGCAAGCACCGCTGAGCGGGCGGCTCCCGCGCCGCGCCGGCGTGCCTGCTCAGCCGGCGAGGTGGCCTGAGGTGCTGTAGGCGCGCGTCGGCGCGCCCGTGAAGTCCTGCCCGGTCGGCGAGACCCAGCTGACCCGCCACAGCCGACCCACTACGAAGCGGCCGGTCCCCGTCCAGGCGCCGGCGCCGCCGGTCTGCTCGTGGGCCAGCCCCTGCCAGCTGCGGCCGCTGTCGCTCGAGTACTGCACGACGACGTGGGTCCCGCCGTGCGCGGGACGCACGAGACCCCAGAACGAGACACCGGTTGCGGTGCGCGTTACGGTCAGTGGCAGCCGGAATCCGTCGTACGCCGGCTTGTCGACGCCGTTGTAGGTTTCAAGACCGGTCTGGAAGCCGACCACGCGGCCGCCCGCCGGACGGTCGTCGCGCAGGAGGTACTGGCCGAAGGACGCGATGCGCGGGTTCTCCCACGCGATGTGCTCGGAGATCGCCAGATACTCGGCCTGCTGGGCGAGCGAGACGCCGGTGAACGGGTTGGGAACGCTCTGAACCCCGAACTCGGTGATGTAGACCGCTAGGCCCGGGCGGATCGCGTGCGCCGCCGCGGCGCGGTTGAGCGCGTTCACGAGACGCCCGATCGTGGCGATCGTGACGTCGTCGGCCGGCGGAACCCAGAACGGGCCACGCGAGTTCGAGTAGGGGTGCTGCGCGTAGCCGTCGGCGGGCAGCAGCGTGCAGTGCCCGACGGGACGGTAGTTCGAGTTCAGGCACAGCACGCCGCGCAGGAAGGCGAGCGGCGCGGGCACGCCCTGGCTAACCACGCCTGTCGGTGAGGTCTCCCCCATCAGCACGGTCATGCCGGAGAAGTTCCCCGAGGCCTGCAGGCCATGGTAGCCCGCGAGGAAGAGGCTGCGATAGATCGCGGCCGAGGCGAGCTTGCCACGCACATACTGCGGCCGCAGGAAGCCGGGTTCGTTCGGCTCATTCCAGATCGAGAAAAGCTTGACCCGTTTGCCGAAGTGCCTGCCGACCGCCTCCATGAATTTGCCGAAGTCGGCGGCGCTTGGATCGCTGTAGATGTCCTCACCGTGTGGCGTCGCCCAGCGCGGTACGGGCCCGCTCACGGTCAGCAGGATCTTCCAGTGAATTGCTGCCACTGCGGCGAGGAGCGGGTCATAGGCCCCCCAGTCGTAGGCCGCAGGATTGGCCTGATTGAAGTTCGGCCGCCGTTTGCTGTTCGGGTCGGGCGCAACGTCTCGCCAGAAGATGATCACGCGCAGCGCGTGCACGCCGAGCGACTGCAGTTGGGTGATCGTCTTGGCGCGGGTCGCCGGCGTCAGTAGCGCGTTCGGCGCTTCGAAGAACACCGGCTCGCCGTTGGCTGCGAGCGCCGGCGTCGCGCCGAGCACTGCTGCGCCGAGCAGCGTCGCGGCGGCTGTCAGGGCTATGAGGTTGGCTCGTCGCATCGGCGTCGGGGCGCTCTTCTAGCCGCCGCTAACGCTTAATACCCGGGAGCGGTGCGAATGTAGCGCTGACTTGGTGTTAGTCGTGCTCCGCTGGTACCGCGGTGGCGCCTGCGAGCCGTAACGGGCCGTGTACGTCTGAGCCCACGCGAGCACCTCGGCGACGTACCACCAAGCGTGGTTGTATCCGTATATCGCCTGTCGGTAATTCCCCGGAGCGCCGCACGCGTGAAGGTAATTGGCCATGCTGAAAATGGCATCCGGAGCGCTCCACATGTCGGGCGGGCCATCACCGGTAGCGCTGATCCCGTAGCGCTGCCACGTCGAGACGAGGAACTGTGCCGGTCCCCCAGCGCCCGCTGAGTTGAGCTGGCCTTCGACGGTGCATGACGGAGCCGGATCGCGGCCGTGATCGCACTCGACGCGGCCGATGCCGGCAAGGACCGCCCAGTCGAGCCCGAAACGGGCGGCGGCCTGCATGTACAGCGCGAGATAAAGGGGCGGGATGTCTGCGAGCGCCTGCCCGGAAGGAGCGACGGAGACCGTGAGGCCGCCCCCAGCGACGTCGCCGCCGTCGGCGGCGACGTGCTCCGCGCCGCGCGCAACCGCAAACACGAGCAGCAACGTGCAGCCTCCCAGCACGACGAACGCTGCGAACAGGCCGGCCGCCGCCGCGGCCGGTAGTGCGATTCGCGCGGTCACGACTCACGCGAGCCGAACTGGCGTGCGCGGCGCGTGAGCGGCGCGGTCGGCGCTGGGACGCCACGTCCGCCGGACCCGGTCGCACGCGCTGCCGCCGCGCGGAGCTTGGCGCGCGGTGCAGAGTCCAACGCGCCGAGGAGCTCGCGACGGCGGGCGAGCTCTCGCTCGATCTCCAGACGCACGGCGCGTTGTCGGACCGGCGGGCTGCGCAGGTACTCGGCGGAGCTGATGCCGGCCAAGCCCGCAAGCGGAGCCGCTCGAGCCTCGCCACGCAGCAGTGCTCCGGGCGGCGCCAGCGCTGCCTGATCGAGTGCCCGCGCGACGGAGCGGGAGACGCGAGCCGCGGCGAACGGCCCCGCCGCGGATCGCCCGAGCCTCCTCGACAGCTCACCGCCCAGCCTGCCGCCCGGGGCAGCCGGCTCGCCTGCGCCTTTTGCCGCGAGTTCACCGGCCACGGCCCGGGCGCGCGACTGCAGCGACACGATCCGGCGCCGGTCCCCCTCCCCCTGTGCAGTGCGAAGGCCGGCCGCAATTCGCGAGCGCCGAAGCTCGAGAACCGCGACCTCGCTGCGCTGTGCTGCGCCTCGCGCCTCGCCCCGGGCCTGGGTTTGCGGAGCGGCGGCGCGCATCCGCTCCACCTGGGCGGCGAGCCCCGCGCGGGCTTCCAGCCGCTCGTCTCGCCGCGTGCCGCGCGGCGCCCCGGCGCCAGCGGTCGAGGAGCGCCCGGAGCGTCCCGGCACGACGGGCGGTTTCAGCGCGCCGCCTTCCTGCGGGAACTCGCGGATCTGCTTGATCGTCTCAACCGCGCGTCCGCCGGTCCCGGCGACGAGGCGGCCGGTGAGCGTTGCCGCGCCCAGACCCGCACGAGCGCTGCGACCTGCGAGCCACACGCGCGTGGCGAGTGGCGCACGGCGCGCAGGCTCCCCGCGCTCGTGCATCACGAGCCCGAGCAACCGATGGCGCTGCTCGAACGCGGTCCACCAGAAGATCGAGACCAGAAGCCACTGCGTCCACCAGCCGAGGTCGTCGAGCGAGTTCAACAGCGTCACGATCAACAGGACGACGCCCAGCGCGACCGAGTAGACGAGCTTGGCCAGAGCGGCGCCGAGGAGGCGGGTGAGCCACAGGCGAAAGGCGTCCCGCCCGGCGTCGCCCAGCGCCGGGGCGAGCACTGCCAGCGGAGCGAGCAGCAGGTAGAGGAGTGTCGCGAGGGCCGCGCCCAGCAATCGCAGCGCTATGAAGCCGAGCAGGAGCAGCATCCCGAGTGTCCCGGCCACGATCAGGAGCAGGCCCCCGACGCGCGGCCATGTGCCCGATGCGGTGCGGAACTCGGCCTGTGGGGCGGTCGGAGCGGTGCACCCCGTGGGGTCGTTGGAACCGCAGAGGGTCCCGTAGAGAGTTGGCGTCGCCGTTTGAGCCGACAACGCCGTGCGTTCCAGCGCCTGGGGCGGGATCGCCAGAAACAACTCACCGTTCGTGCGCGCCTCGCCGAGCGCAGTGGCGGCACCCGAGAGCTGGCTCTGCAACGCGCTGCCGCCCGGCGCGCATTGCACCAGACCGGGCGATGGCCCGCGGCAGGACGCCTCGGCGCGCAGTTCCGCCTCGATGCGCGTCGCCGTCGCGCGAAGCCGTGGATCGAGCGCAGCGGTCTGCCGGCACCAGTCGACGTCGCCGAACTCCAGGTAACACCACGGTCCGTTGATTGCCGCGTCGAACACCTCGGCGAACGATGCGTCGACGGTCGAGACCGGCTGGCTCGGATTTCCTGTGGCGCTCGCAGCCACCGTGCCGAGTGCCGCGCGATCGGCGAGGTTGCCGACGGCCCCGACTGTGCCGACGGGGTCGGCAATAATCCACAACCCGGCACACACCATCACCGCGAGTAGTGCCGCCTTGCCCAGGGTGTCAAGCACGCGGCGGCGGACGAGCCCCTGCCATGCGAAACCAACGGCGGCGACGGCAAGCACCAGCCCCAGCCAGGGATCGGTGAAGACGCGCTCGGCCACGCCAAGCGACGAGCCGACGTGGGCGAAGGTCGCCGGGGCCAGCAGGTCGATTGCGTAGCACCACTCCAGCGCGATGAGCACCACGTGGATCAGCCACACAAGCGCGGTCCAGACCGGCGTGACGAGGAGATCCTGAACGATGGTCAGCAGGTCGTCGGTGCCGCTGGCGTCGAGACCTGAAGGGATATTCACGTCAACCGCGTAGTTGGAGAGCGGCACCGGCGCGACGTCGACGCCGGACACGGCGCAGTCGGTGCGCTGCGCGGCCGAGAGCTGTGCGCCAAGGTCGGGCGCGGTGCACGACGGACTGGCGAACCCGTTCGCAGCGAGCGGGCTTGCGTCGACCGGAGCCGGCGCGCCGGCCGCGCGGGCGACCGGTGAGGCCGCCAGCACGAGGACCGCGAGCGGGACCGTAAAGGCTGCGCGCCGGCGGGTCATGGGCGCGGCGGTGTGGTCGAAAACGATGCGAGAAGCCGCGGCACGAGGACCTCCACCTGCACCGCCTCCACCCTGCCGCGGTGGTCACGCATCAGACAGCGGCCGGTGTCGAACTCGAGCAGGCTGTCTCGCAGCAGCCGGTCGTCGGGGTCGAGATTCAGCAGTTCGAGGGCACGGCCGGCCTCGCTCTCTGAGCGCAGGCCGAACACGAAGGTCGCCCCGATGAGGTTCTCAAGCGACGCTCGGCCATCCAGGAGGGTGTCGGTGACGAGTTGCGTGGAGATGATCGGTACTGCGAGCTCGCTGCGCCCCATCCGCTGCAGCGAAGCAAGCAGCATGCGGCCGACAGGGTCGCCGAGCAGTCGCCATCCCTCGTCGAACGAGAAGACCTTCAGACGCGAGCGCTCGGCCGTCATCAACGCCATCGCGAACATCGCGATCAGCCGCACCATCTGCTCTCCCACCCGCTCGAGTGGCGAGTAGTCGGAGCGCGCGCTTCCAGGCTGGGGAGCCGGAAGGTCGCGGATCGGCAGGTAGGTGACCTGACGAGTCCCGACCGCGGGAAGCCGCACGTCCGGATCCGCGAAGCCGAGCTGGGTCAGGCCGGCCCCTGCGTGTACCGCGAGCGTCTTGGCGACCTGCTGGTCGACCGCGTCGCCCGCCGCCAGAGCCCGGATCACCTCGAAGCACGTGGGATCCTTGGAACGGCGTCGCACGGCGTCAACGGCGCCGGCCACCGCCGCCTCCCACGACGCCTCCGAGCGCGCCGGGAGCAGGTCGCACAGGAAGGAAACCGCGGCGTCCTGCCGCATGTGCTCAGGCGCCACGCGCAGCGGATCGAGCATCCCCCGCAGCGCTCGTTCGCCGCGCAGCGCAATCGTCTCGACGTGAGGCGCCACCTCCGGCAGCTCGTGCATGCGGTGATCGCCCTTCGGGTCGCAGTCGATCACGCGCGCGCCCAGCAGAAACGCCTCGTACGCCAGCTTCTGGTCGAGTGTGGTCTTTCCCGAGCCGAGTGCCCCAATCGAGAGGATCGCGGCGTTGCGGTCGCTGTCTGACCCCTCGCGCAGGTTGAAGCGAACCGGGTGGCGGCTACCGCTCAGCGTGTGCCCGAGGTAAAAGCCGCGCCGCGCTCCAACCGCGTGCGTCGCGAGCGGCATCATCGCGGCGACCTGCTCCGTGGTGAGCACGTCGTCGTAGCCGGCGACGGAGGAGCGCTGGCCCGGCAGCGTCGCGATGAACAGGCGCAGCTGGTCCCCGAGCGGCCGATGCAGGCGAACTTCGCCGAATGCGCGCCGCACGGCCTCGATGCGCCGCTCGAGCTCATCCGGTTCCAATGCCGAAACGGCGATCGCCAGCGTCGCCCGCAGCAACGGCGGATGGCTCGCCGACTGCAGATAGCCCAGTAGATCGCGCGCCTCCTGCGTGCGGTCATAGCCTCTGTCGGACACACCCTGATCGCCGCCGGCTTCGGCGCGGGCGATCTCGTCGGCATCCTGTACGCGCCGGCGCACCAGCCGCATCGCCAAATCGTTCGGCAGGAACCGGGCGCACAGGGTGAGGTCGACCCCGAACGGAAGCGACTCCGCCGGGGCGAACATCAACTCCAGGCGAGAGCTCGGAAAGGCGGCGCTCTCCGGTAGCGCGCCGGCGACGAGGTGCGCCTGCCAGCTGACCCCCAACTCAGATTCGATCCTCAGGCGGCGCCCCTGATGCTCGATGTAGCTGTCGCTCCAGCGCATCACGTCAGCTTCGAGCGGCGCGAGCACAGCCTCCCCGTTGTGCTCGAACACCAATGCCTGCGGCTGGTGAAACCCGTCCAGCACGGGCTCGCCGAGCGCGCGGCAGAACGCCCGGCGCACCAGCCACTGCACCTCGACCGTGCGTGCCGGGCGGGCCTCCAGGTTTGCCGCGAGCCGCGCATGAACCTCGTCGGCCCGCATCCGCAGACGCTCGAGTTCGGCCGCGGAGAGCTGACGCACTGCGTCTCCGCGAAGTGCCCGGACAGCCGACCTGAGCAGCTCGCGCGGCGGGCGTTCGCCAAGCTCGGCGACGAACGCGCCGGCATCGCGCTGCGGCCGTTCGAGGCTGACGGCCAGGTAGATGGCCGGGAGATCGGCCTGCTCGCAGTCCAGCGCCGCAAGTTGGGCCGACAGATAGGAGGCGTGCGCGGCGGAGTGCGGCCCACGGTACCCACGTGCGAGCGGATCGAAGTCCGCCGCCGGCGTCCACGCCCGGGCGACCCTGAGGATCTGGACATCGGCGTCCAGCGACTCGAGCGCCGCGAGCAGCCGTCCAAAGCGCTCCCGCTTGCGCGCTGTGGCGAGCGTCGCGTAGCTGTAGGGCTCAAGCGCGAACAGCGCCCACGGGCCACAGGAGCCCTGGAGGCAGTTGCCGTAGACAAAGCGCAGGGGTCGACGCCACGAGCTCAACTCGTGCGCACCTCGAGCACGGCGCCGGGTGCAAGCTCGAGCACCGTGGCCCGCCCGCGCTCCCCGGCGAGCGGGTGAAGCGTGACGTCGGCGCGCCGCGTGGAGGGCCACTCGGCGCGCAGGTGAGCATGGTGCACGAGCACGGCGCCGGGTCCGCGATAGCGCAACGACCGAAATCGCGCATCTGACCCGTCCGGGATGCACAGCACCGCCGGCGGGTGCCACGAACTCGCCCGGTAGGGGAGCGAAGCGAGTCCGTCCAGCCGCCGGCGGGCGAGTCCGTACCGGAGCAGAGCGAGCGCGGCGAGGTGAAACGGCCGGCCCTCTATGCGCATCGCGCCGAGCAGCATCGCGGCGGACAGGGGCATGCCGATGTCTCGCAGGTACCACGGGATCAGCGGGTCGAGCCACGATGTCGGCGGCAGCGCCCCGCCCGCCAACGCCACAGCAATCAGCGCAGCCGCGTAGGCGACGCCTCGCAGCGGGATCCCGCCGGGGTTCAGGCGGAGCGTGTCGACTCTGTAGATGCGCCGCTCCAGCGCGAAGACCGAGCGAAACGAGCGAATCTCAAGCGACGTGCTCACCCTGAGCCAAACAGCAGCGACACGGTGTTCTGGAGCACGCTGAGTCCGACGGGACTGGCCAGCAGCACCGCGATGATGCCAATCGCGAGCACCCCGACGGCCTCCTTGAAATCGCGCTTGAACACCAGCACGACCGCAGCGACGGCCAGCGCGAGCCCGATCAGGCTCAGCGCCACGGTGCGCCCCGTGCTGCTCGCCTGGCTCGCGGCACTCTCGAGTGAGGCCCCTCCGGCCGCCGCCGCGGCGACGGCAGGCAGCACCAATCCAGCACTCAGCGCGATCGCGCCGGCAAGGATCCGTCTCATCGTCTTTTGCTCCCTCCGCTTGGTGGTCATGACTGGATGCGAGTGATCTCCCAGCGTCCGCCAAGCCGCGCCAGCGTCACCTCGTAGGCGAGCGTGAACAGGTCGCCCCGCGAATCTCCGGCGAGCACGCTTGCCAGCACGGCGCCCGAAGGCTCGACGGCCAATCGAACAACCGCGCGCAGCGCGAGTCCCGCGACAATTGGAGCGACAGACGCCCCCGGGGCGAGGTCGGCCGCCAGATTGTCGGCGGAGGAGTCCACGTAGTTGCGAAGCGCGCGCTGGAGCACGCCAACGACGCTCGGATTGCTGACGTTCTCGAGCCCGGCGCCATCGAGCCCTCCGGCGCGGGCTGGCGCGGGCGCCCCGACGAGCGCCGGATATCGCGCGAGCATCTCGCGGCCGTCCGCTGCCCGAGCCACGGCGACCGCGAGGTAGCGCACCGATCCGCCGGCAATGCCCGCCGCGACCGTGTAGTCGTGCTCCCCCGCCCGTCCGTTACGGGCATCGGCGATCGCGACCCAGAGCACCTGCTGAGAGCTGGCGCCGGCCGGTGTCAGACCGCCGTCGGGATCTGCGGCGGCGTCGAGAAACGGCCTCAGGGCGTTCTGGTGGACCGACGGATCGGCGGACCACGTCAGGTAGGCGCGCGTGAAGGACAGGGCAAACCACTGCGCGCTCGCGTCGATGACGCGTGGCGCTTGCATGACCACCGTCCGCGTGCGGGACGGCGAGATGGTGTTGCGCGCGGTCGCGATCACGCCAACCAGCGCGACCGCATAGAGCACCCAACGCGTGAGCCCGAGTGAGGCCCGAAGCGACCAAAGGCGGCGCGGCTCGAGCGTGACGCGGGCGGGCGAGGATCTCGTGGTCATCGCTCGAAGCCAAATTCGAGTGCGGCAGCAGTCTGCGCTTCCGCCGCCCGACCCTGTCCCGCTACGGCGGGCGCGTAGCTCACGTGCGAACCCGTTATCACCGTCGCGGACCGGGGGCCAGGCGGCGCCACAACGCCGGGCAGGACGCTACGGCGAGGCGGCTTCGGCGCTCGCCGGCTTGCGATGCGGCGCTGCGCGGGCCGCGGGCGCGGGCGGGGCGACGCGGGCGCAGCGACCCGCCAGACCCGGCGGCCTCCGGCTTCGCCATGACCTGCGCGGACTGCGCTGCGCTGCGCGACCGGCGCCCGTGTTTGCGACGCGAGGTGCAGAAGCAGTAGAGCGACGCACACGAGCCCCGCAACCGCCGAGGCGGTTGAAGCCCAGCCCAGACGGTGCGTCGCCCGCGGGCGCGCCGATCCCCGGCGCACGACCGGCCGGGGCACCGGGGAGCGGTCCGACGCCGCACGTTCGTCGCCGAGCCACTCCACGGGCTCGCCGCCCAGCAGCTCCTGCTCGTCGATCACACGGTAGACGGCGATGGGGCGCCGGCGCATCACGGACGCCCGAGGCAGGCGAGCGCGGCGGCGCGGATCGCGCCGCACTGCGCACGGGGGGCGGCGGCGGCGGGCGTGGGCTGAGCGGTCGCGACGGTCTCCAAGAGGGCTCCTTGCCGTCCTGTTCCGACCGCTTGCCGCGCCGTGGGACAAGCGCTCGCAGCGCACCGGGCAGATCTGAGCGGACCGCCGGTGCTGAGGCGGTCGGCTCGGCACCCTGCCGCCGGTGATAGGCCCAGGGCATCCGGGACGCTGGGGCCGGCCCACGCCCGGCGCGAGGGCTACTGCACCGTCAGGAGCACCCGGGTGGCGCCGCTTGCAGCAGCCGCCGGACCGCTACTTCTCGAAGCCGAACTCTGCCTTCGTCTCGCTGATCTGGGCCCTGCTGGCGGGCGCGGCGGACACCGCCGGCGCGCGGGCGGTGGCTGCGCGCGCGGCGTTGAGCGCGCCGCTCGTGCGCGAAGCGGCGTGCGCCGGCGGAACGCCGAACTCGCGTTGTACCTGGACGATCGCCGGCACCCGCGAATGGGGGACCATCCGCGTTGGCGCTGGCGGATCAGCCACCGTGACTGCGAGGGGTTCGCGACCCGGCTTCGTCGGCGGGGCTGAGGGGCGAGCATGGCGGTGTGGTCGCACAGGAGCGCGTGCGGATTTGACCAGGGCCGGCGGATGCAGCAGGCCCATGCCGGGCACGACCCCGAGCCGCGCACACACGCCATAGCTGCCGACCGCTCCGACGACACAGACGGCCGCCAGCCCGAGCTTCAGCGCACCGACGCCTGCCGCCCCGCCGCCAGCGACTGCGGCCCCTCCGCCCGCCCCTGTTTCGGCGAGCGGATGGCGTAGCAACGCCGCCGCGCGCCGCCCGCCGGCCCACGCCGCGGCCAGCTTCGCCGCCAGGCCTCCTGCTGCCACGACGACTCCGGGGGGCGGCAGGAGTGCGGCCACCGACCGTGCAGCGCGGTCGAGATCGCCAACCATCCGCGCACAGGCCGGGCAGTTCGAGACGTGCGCCCGCGCGCGGGTCAGGCACTCGCCCGCCGCGACCCCGGCGGACATGGCGAGTAGCTCCGGCTCCAGTCGGCGGCAGCGGTCGCCACGTTCGTACTCCTCGACCAGCACTCGTAGTTTCCCGCGAGCACGCTGAGCGACCTTCCGGTACTTCTCCACCGACCACCCAAAGCGGGCGCAGAACTCGCCGACCCCCATGTCCACGCAAACCCCGGCGGCAAGCACCAACTGCTGATCGCGGCTCAGATCGGCGATCACCTCGCGCAGACGCCGAAGTTCGGTGCGTGCGATGACCTGGTTCTCCACCGCGGCGCGGCGATCCTCCAGCTCGCCGGCGCCGTGCTCTGGAGCATCGATGGGAACGGCTCGCGCGATCGCCGCCTCGATCGCGCTGCGACCGCCGATAGCACGCCGGCGGTCCTCGATCCTGCTGAGAAATTTCTGCTCAAGAGCGTTCAGCACGTGCTCGTTGGAGAGGAACGGCGCGCGCCTCGAGCGTGCGACCAACTCGAGCGTGGCCTGGCTGTAGCAGTCCTCGAGGTCCTCCCAGCGCAGACGGCGCCGGTGGACGCGAAGCAATCGGCTTCGCCGGGCGGCGGCGATCCTCGCAACCTGCTCAGCAGGATCCGCCCCCAGATTGCGACTCGCCAGCGCCATCGTGGGCTTTTCCGACCCCCCGGTCATGACCGGGACAGCTCGACCACAGCTATCCATAATCCGTTGCGCGCGAGTGTATGCGTTTGGCGGCGCCCGGATCCGCAATAACCTCTCGCGCGTGCCCGCTTTCACCTCGTTTCGCCGGTCACTCGCTGCGAAGCTGCACGCGATCGATCGCGCCCAGCAGCGCCACCCCGCCACCGCCCTGCCGTGCGCGGTGTACAAGAAGTTCAGCGAGGACAATGGCGGCCAGCTGGCGGGGCTGATCTCCTACTACGCGTTCTTCTCGCTGTTCCCGCTGCTGCTCGTACTGGTGACGGTGCTCGGGATCGTGCTGCGCGGCGACGCGACGCTGCAACACCAGATCGAGACCTCCTCGCTGGCTTCGTTCCCCGTGATCGGCGCGACGATCCGCACCAACCTGCACTCGCTGAGCGTGGGTGGGCTGCCGCTCCTGATCGGCCTGCTGACGGCGCTGCTCGCCGGCCTGGGCGTCACGCATGCGACGCAGATCGCGCAGGACCGCATGTGGGACGTCGCGCCCGAGCATCGCAACTCCTGGCTGCGCTGGCGGCTGCGCGGGATCGCGCTGCTCGCGATCCTTGGCGCCATCAACATCGCCGCGACGGTGATCGACGGCTTTGTGGACGGCGGCTCGACCCACGGCGTGCTGGCGACGATCGCGGCGCTGATCGTCTCGCTCGCGCTCGACCTTGGCCTGTTCGTCGCCGTCTTCGTGCTGCTGACCTCATACCCCGCGAAGGTCCGCGAGATCCTGCCCGGCGCAATTCTCGCAACGATCCTGTGGCAGATCCTGCAGTACGCCGGCGGCTACATCGTGCAGCACGAGCTGAACAAGGCGAACGACACCTACGGCGTGTTCGCGATCGTGATCGGCGCGCTGGTGTGGCTGCACATCGGCGCCGAGGCGACGCTCTACTCGGCGCAGCTGAACGTCGTTCGCTCCCGGCATCTGTGGCCGCGGGCGCTGTTTGGCGACACAGACGCAGCGGCGGGCGAGGGCGCGCCTCGCCCGCCGGTCCCCCCCGGCGCAGCCGGCAATGCCGGCGGAGCCCCTAAGAGCTCTTCAGGGTGAACGTCGACAGGTAGGGGTTCTCGACCTGGTTGGGCGCCTTGCAGTGGCCGTCCAGCTCGGCGACCGTGCCGGCAACCGTCTTGCCGATGAAGGTGCCCGTGACGACGATGTGCAGCGAGGCCAAGTTCGAAGCGGTGCCCGGCGCCGTGACGGTGAAGCTCCCGTTGGTGATCGCCACGTTGGCCGCGGAGACCGAGAACGCCGGGCCGCCGGCCTTGCCGCATTCGCCGTCGTTGGAGACGGCCGTGCGCAGCTGCGTGATCGTGCGTCCGTTGGCGGACACGACGATCGTGGCGCCCTGGCGCTGGCTGGTCTTGCCAGCGTAGTGGCCGCCGCCGATTGCGTGCCCGGATGCCGCCCAGGCGCCAGCGGCGAGCAGAAGCGTGGCTGCAAGGGTGACACCGGCGAGAGCGGCGATGCGGCGAGGACGCTCGCGGGCCGAGGCGGATGCGGGCGGATGACGCTCCATGCGATCTCCTCCTGTTGTGAGCCCGAAGGGCTCTTGCTGAGGAGCCTACTCCCGGCGTTATTCCGGCTTGACATCCACCCGCGTGCGGCCCTCGAGTTGCCCGTCGGCGAGTGAGGCGCGCAGCCGGCGCTTGTCGAACTTCCCGACGCTCGTCTTGGGCACCTCGGTCACGAACGCGAACTCCTGCGGCAGCCACCACTTCACGACCCGCCCGCGCAGGTGCTCGACCAGTTCCTCCGCGCTCACCTGTGCCCCATCTTCGATCACGACGCAGGCCAGGGGTCGCTCGCTCCAGCGCTCGTCGGGCACGGCGATGACGGCGGCCTCGCGCACCGCGGGGTGCGACATCAGCTGGTTCTCGAGCTCGACGGAGGAGATCCACTCGCCGCCTGACTTGATCACGTCCTTCGAGCGATCGGTGATGGTCACCCAGCCCGCCGGATCGACGTGCGCGATGTCACCGCTGCGCAGCCAGCCGTCGTCGAACTTCTCGGGGGCGTCCTCCTTGTAGTAGCCGCTCGCGATCCATGGACCGCGCACCTCGATCTCCCCCGTCGAGCGCCCGTCCCAGTGCAGCGGCGCGCCGGCGTCATCGACAATGCGCAGCTCGACGAACGGCACGGCGCGCCCCTGCGTCGCGCGGATCGCCCACTCCGCCTCGCCGTGGACGCCGGCGGGCGCGCGCGCGACCGTGCACATCGGGCTGGTCTCGGTCATCCCCCAGGCGTGCAGC
>Ga0182016_10001475_pt1 | contig 28699 bp, 31 predicted proteins | sample 712S2MmetaG_FD_120491 | JGI IMG/M metagenome (GOLD analysis project Ga0182016, IMG submission 120491) | Permafrost microbial communities from Stordalen Mire, Sweden - 712S2M metaG | ecosystem: Environmental > Terrestrial > Soil > Wetlands > Permafrost | place: Sweden: Stordalen | collected...
AACAGGCACGCAAAAATCATCACCAGCGGAACTGACAGCTTGTCGAGCGGAGCTACGCGCGAGGCCGGCCCCAGTTGCAGCGCGCGAAAGTAGCACAGCCAGGAGAGTCCGGTGGCCAGGCCTGAAAGCGCAAGATACATCATCGTCCGGCGGTCGAGCGAGCGAATCTCGCCGTGCTTGCCGAGCGCCAGCGCGATGGCCCAGGCAAACACAACCACCACCGTTGTGCGCAGCGCGGTAGCCAGGTTTGAGTCCACGTGCGCCACGCCCACTTTGGCCAGCAGCGCGGTAGCCGCGGCAAAGAGGGCCGAAAGCAATGCCCATCCAATCCAACTCATGGAAATATGCTACGCGCTCATGGAACCATGGCACGCGCTCGCCCGATTGGTAAACTTTGACACATGAAGACCGGCCGCCCCAGCCGCACAGCCTTCCGCGTAGCCGAGCGCCGCGCCGTTCACCAACTGCTCGATCGGCCGCCCGTCCTCAACGATCCCATCGCCATCCCGCTGCTCGGTCGCGAGTTTGCCTACGACGCGGAGAAAGAATCTTCGCGTTCCGCCCGCGCTTTTCGCGCCTTCATGGTGGCACGCAGCCGTCTCGCTGAAGATCAGCTTGCCGCAGCCGCGGCGCAGGGCCTCACGCAGTACGTGGTTCTTGGCGCAGGGCTCGACACCTTTGCGTATCGCAATCCTTTCGGGCGCATCCGCGTATTCGAAGTGGACTTTCCGGCTACCCAGCAATGGAAGCGCTCGCTGCTCACCGCCGCGTCCATTCCCATTCCGGCGAATCTCAAATTCGTCCCGCTCGACTTTGAGCACAGGACTCTTGCCGAGGGGCTGGCCTCCGCCGGATTCGACTCGACGCTTCCTGCCTTTTTCGGATGGCTGGGGGTGGTGCCGTATCTGAGCCTGCCGGCTTTCCGTTCAACGCTTGAGACCATCGGCCGGCTGCCTGCCGACTCGGGTGTTTGCTTCGACTTCGCCCAGCCTCCCGAGTCGATCGAGCCCGAGTATCTGCCAGCGTTCCGGGTGCTGGCGGCGCGCGTGGCTGCGGCCGGTGAGCCCTTCCGGCTCTTCTTCACGCCCCAGCAGCTCGAGCAGGAGTTCCGCGCCGCCGGATTCACCCGCATCGAGATTCGCACTCCAGGCGAGCTCAACGATATCTACTTCAAGGGCCGGGCAGACGGGTTCGCGATGTCGGGCGCCGGGGTGGGCATGTTCGCCACGGCGTGGACGTAGCGCGAGTTAACATTGCTTCATGCGCCCGATCTTTTCCGGCAGGATTCTCTACGCCGCAGCCGTGATCGCACTGCTCGCTCTCTCGGGCTGCGGTTATCACACGGTGGGCGCGGCCACTCATCTGCCGCCCAACGTAAGAACGCTCTTCGTTCCCATCTTTGCCACGCGCACTGAGGCTAACGGAACCGAGACGGTGATGACCAACGCCGTCATTCGTGAGTTTGCCGCGCGAACCGGCTTTAAAGTCACACCGGCCAACGACCCCGGCGCCGATGCGGTGCTGCACGGAACGATCCTCAAGCAGGTGGTCACGCCGCTGACCTACAACTCGAATACGCAGCAGTCGTCGAGCTTCGTCGTCACCATCGTGGTTGCGGTCACGCTGAACGCCCGCGACGGCCGCGTGCTCTACAAGAACGACGCCTACACCTACCGCGAACAGTACCAGTCCACCGTTGACCTGCCCACGTTTTTCCAGGAAGATCCAGCGGCGGTCCAGCGTCTTTCGCGCAACTTTGCAAGGCAGCTGGTGGCGGATGTGCTGGAAGGGTTTTGAAAGACAGCTTTCAGCTTTCAGCGAACGGCTATCGGTAGATGAAATGCCAGTTCCCGCTTCTGATGCAACAATCGAAGCGTGTCAGTAGCTCCCGAGTCCTCAAAAGTGCCTCGACGCTCTCGCCGGTGAAGAGGCTGAAAGCTGAAGGCTGAGAGCTGAAAGCTAGCCTGCCTTCACCAGCAGACACGTAATGTTGTCGTGTCCGCCGGCCTTGTTGGCGGCGTTCACCAGGCGGGCGCACAGCTCGTCGAGGGGTAGATCAAGCCGCAGCAGCGACTCGATCAGCGGGTCGGAGATCTCGCGCGTCAGCCCGTCGGAACACAGCAAATAAAGGTCGCCAGGCTGGGCCTCCAGCGCGAAGACATCGGCCGTGACCTGGCTCTGCGTGCCCAGGGCGCGGGTAATTACATTGCGCAGCGGCGAGCGCTCGGCCTCGCTCGGGTTCATGCGGCCCATGCGCACCTGCTCTTCAACCAGCGAGTGGTCCTGGGTAATCTGTTCGAGCGTCCCGTTGTGCATCCGGTAGCCGCGGCTGTCGCCCACATTCAAAATCCAAACTTGCCGTTCGCCGGTAATCAACGCCACCAGTGTGGTTCCCATGCCGGCGAGTTTAGGATTTCGCTGCGAGCGGGAATAGATGGCCTGGTTGGCGGCGCAGATTGCTTTCTCGGCTGCTTCGGACGTGGGAACGCCGGGCTCTTCGGCAACCAGCAGCCGCATCATCTCGTCGACTGCCAGCGAACTGGCAATCTCGCCGGCCGCCGCCCCGCCCATTCCGTCGCAGACCACAAAGACACCGTGCTCAACCGAATACCCGAATGCGTCTTCGTTGGATGGACGTTTGCGGCCCCGGTCGCTTACCGCCGCAGCCGCGTACTGAACCAGAGCCGTGGACAAATGCGATCTCCCATCGCCCAGTTTACACAGGTTTCGGGGGTGCCGGGGGTATGAAAACCCGACAAACCCGGCAGTTCCCGATTTCGGCGGTTCTTATTTGTCTTTGACTGTAACGGGCTTGTCCCCGGCGGCAGCAGGCTTGTCGTAGACGGTAACGGGCAACGGCGGCGGCTCAGGCAGATTAAACACCTGGATGCCTCCCGCATTGATGACCGCGACCCTTCGGCCCGAGGGCGAGATGGCCACATTGCCGCCGGCATCGAGCACCGGGCTGGCCGGAGTCTCGAGCGCCATGTCACCGGTGGCGGCGTCGTAGACCGTTACCCACTGGCCCTTTATATCGTCTTGGCTCAGCGAGGCATATGCGGTAATTTCGTGGGTCACGCCCAGGGTTTCGCGCGCAATCCGCCGCCCGTTTGGCGCCATCACCACCTCGGGCCAAATGGCGACCGAAGGCGTTGCGTCGATCCACAGCACTTTGCCGTCGGTGGTCATCGCCGCCAGCTTGTCGCCGCCGTTCGGCTCGCACCCGGTGATTAGAATTTCGCGCGTCGAGACGAAATCGTCGCGCACTTCGCATTGCGATTCCACGCTGCCCAGCACGCGGCTGCCGCCGTCAAAGTAGCTCAGGTTCAGGATCCGCTGCCAGCGAACGCCCTCGAGATCGTCAAGGTACCCTACGTCGTTGATGGGCAGATGCACCGGTTCCCGCACCCGGCTCAGCAGCATCACCTTGCCTGTATCGCGCCTCAGAATCCGCACCACAATCTCAGGAATGCGGCCGGTGACCTCACCGTCCAGATCCACTGCGTGCGCGGTAGACGGCGAGTCGCCGGCGTCGCCGATCTGGGGCTTGGCTGGCTCGGGCTCACGCGAGTTGCTCACAAGATACTGCTGGGTGGGGTCAACCTCGATCCACTCAAGGGGGCCCGGAAATTTGAGAAATGGCTTCAGGTTCAGGCTCAGGTCGCCTTCCTTCAGTTCATCCCGGTCGCGCACCAGAAAGTGACCGTCCTTCAGCATCCACAGGTAGCGGTCGTAGTCGTGCACGGTCCACACCTGCTCGGCCTCCACTGTGCCCTGCGGCAGGTCGAGCACCACGGCGCGAATCTGGCGCTCATTGTCTTCGCGGTTGCCGGTATCGCGATGCAGCAGGCCGGGCACGCGAAAAGTGAACAGCAGCTTGTCTTCACCAATAAAGTCGAGCGAGGCCATGACGTGGCGCGCGCCCAGGTAAAGACCGCCCGGCGGGGTAAAACCCAGCGGGTCAACCGGGATTGAAAACGCAGGCGCGATGGAGGGCTCGGCAGGGAAATGGTTGGGAATGAGCCGCTCTTTTACTTCGGGGCGGCCGTGCCCGGAGCCGGACGCCTGCCCGTGCGCTGACGGTGAAAGAAACGGAAACAGGACCGCGGCGGCGAACAACAGAGCCGCGCTCGCGAAATAGGCCCTGATTCGCAGCCGCTTGATCATCGCTATGTATTCTCGCCGATGGGGGTGCCATGTGCGCAATGAGACCCGGCACAGTTGCTTGTGCGAACCTAACAATGGGATGCCAATCACGAAAAAAGACACGCCCGGCAGGCAGGGCGGCCACGGCAGTATCGATCGGTTCCGGTTTCTGGGTTACGGCGCTTGCGCCTTGGCCGGCGCGCTCTGGGGCACGGGATTTTACTGGGGCCGGCTGGCGATGGACGAAATGAGCGTGGAGCACATGGTGCTCTACCGCTTTCTGTTCGCCTCGCTGGGCATTTTGCCCGTGGCCCTGCGCAACCGCGTGCGCCTGACAGCAAAGGAAGTTCGCCTGCTGCTGATGATCGCGGCCTTCGGCGTTCCGATCCAGTTTCTGCTGCAGTTTCATGGGCTGGCGCTCACCACCGTGAGCCACGCGTCGCTGATGGTGGGCGCCATGCCGGTGCTGCTGGCGGCGGCTGCGGCGCTCTTCGCAGGTGAGTCGCTCGGTTGGTTTGAATGGCTCGCGCTGGCCGGGTCCACGGTTGGCGCGGCCCTGGTTGTCCTCGGCGGCAGCCACGTTGCCGCGGGGCGCGAAACCCCCACCCTCACCGGCGATCTGCTGGTGATTCTGTCGCTCTTTACAGCGCTTGCCTGGATTTTGTTGAGCAAGAAGCTGATGGAAACGCACAGCCCACCCGTGGTGACCGCTTACACCATTCTCACGGGAACGGCGATGCTTATTGTGGTGGTTCTTGGCCCCTGGGCACTCTCGCCGATTACGCACATTCGAGTATCAGGGCTGCCGATTGCGCACGTCAGCTCGACAGCCTGGATCGCCCTGGCCATCAGCGGAGTGCTGTGCACGGCCACAACCACCCTGCTGTGGAACTGGGGTATTCATCATGTTCCGGCCTCGCGCGCCGGCGTTTTTCTGAATATCGAGCCGGCGCTCGGCTCCATCCTTGGCGTCGAGTTGCTGGGCGAGAAGCTGGGACCCTACGCCTGGCTCGGCGGCGCGCTCATTCTGGCCGCGGCCATTGCGCTCACCACGCGCGGCAACGGGCCGCAGCCGGAGGCGATTCTCGAATAGTGGTCAGTGATCAGAGGAACAGTGAAGGAGTGAAGGAGTGAAGAAGTGAAGCAGGGAGCGGTGCTGGTAACGCGATCCGCGTTGGAATCTCCGGCAGAGTAGTTTCTGACCACTGTCCACTGATCACTGACCACTGTGTTTTACCATCGCAACATGGCCGATGCGCCAGCTCCGACTCCGACCTCCGCCGCTGGCCGCCACGGGGCTACACGCGATCTCGTTGAAATCCTCATCGCCTACGCCCTCATCATGATGGTCATATGGACGCCGCGTCCTGCACAGCGCGTGCTCTGGTGGGTTGCCGCGGCGGGCGTGCTCGTCATCATTTGCTTGTCATTTGACGGTTGGGCTGCCGTGGGCATTCGTTCGGCAAACTTCTTCCGTTCGCTCTGGATCGTGGGCGCTGCACTCGCGCTGTCTCTGGCTGCAATCATGGTTGCCGCGCGGATGGGCACTCTTCGTTTGCAGCCAACCGTGTTCGCCTTCGTTGGAACCTACATCGCCTACGCCATTTGGTCAGCGGTGCAGCAGTTCCTGTTGCAGGGATTCTTTCTGGTCCGGTTTCTGCGGCTGATTCCGCGTGGCTGGCAGGCTGCGCTGGTGGCTGCGGTGCTGTTTGCGTCCTGCCATTTGCCCAGCCCGTTTCTCGCGCCCATCACGCTGCTCTGGGGATTCGTCGCGTGCCTTCTGTTTCTCCGCTACCGCAATCTCTTCCCACTGGCTCTGGCGCACGCCATTCTCGGCATCACCATCGCGCTCACCGTTCCCGGAACGGTCGATCACAACATGCGCGTCGGCCTCGGCTACCTGACCTACAACCCGCACCACCAGCACCATCGGCATGTGCCGATAGTCGAGCCCTCGCCAAAAGAATAGTCGCGAACCTCCATCGGTCCGTCGCAATCAAGCATTAGACGAGGGTGCCCCATCCAAGCTTCGCTTGGGTGGGATAGCACGAACCCCAACCGACCCACACGCTCACCGCAGCCACAGCGACCAGATCGCATCCACAGTTGCGTGGGTCACGGCCGAAGCGCCCACGCGCCGGTCGCGCCGCCAAGCACGGCCATAAAACACACCGGCGATGGCTGCCATCAGCACGTAACGCCAGTTGAAAAATGTGGTCCGTTTGTTGAAGTGCGCCAGGCCGAAGAGCGCGGCAGTGACAAACAGCGCCGCGGTGCGGCCCAGCTTTCGCTCCAGCAGATTCTGTACCCAGCCGCGAAAAAACAGCTCTTCGGGCACGGCGATGAAGAAGAAGGTAAATATCCACGCGCCGGCAATCGGCGTGAGCCCGGGCCAAACGCTGTGCAGGTGCAGAAAGCCCAGGCTGAGCCCGACGGCGAGCGCAATCGGAACATAAAACGCGGTTTCTCGCAGTCCCGTCGTCAGGTCGCGCTGGCGCAGGCGCAGGTCAAAACCCGTCCCGCCCAGTTCACGCAGCAGCACAAAGCCGTAGATGCCCGCATCGAGCAACAGCACCTTGTTGAAGATGGCCAGGTGCGCCGGCCAGGCCGATTCAAACCAGCGCAAGTCGACGGCGAGGCCCAGCGCGGCCAGAACAACGAACTCGCGCCAGCTGGTGCACTGTTCTGGATCAACGCGTGCAGCCCGTGCCATCAGCGCCGCAATCGCAACCGGCAGCGCGGCGTAAAGAGCAAACCATCCCCAGTTGAATTGGTGCGCGCCCAGCGTCACCAGCGCGTAAGGGATCGAAAGCAGGGCCGGCGCCGCGATCTGAGCCGCGACCGGTAGCGCCCGCAGGCGGGCCCCGACCACCGGGCCCCAGAATGCCGCCCCCAGGTAGGGAACGAGCGCAATCAGGGCGGCGGCAACGTTGAGCGGCGTCACAAACTCCATCACTCTCCCATCACTCTAATTGTGCGCCCGTCGCCGGCCCGAGCCACTTTCCGTTCAACTTTTTCTGCGCGCAACCGATGAATTGAAAGGGGGTAATTTCATGCCGCTTTTAGCCTGGAACGACAGTCTCTCAGTTGGAGTGCGTTCGATCGACAGCCAGCATTCAAAACTGGTGGCCATTCTAAACGAGCTCTACGACTCCATGATGCAAGGCCACGCGAAAGAGGTTACGGGACCCCTGCTTCGCAAACTTATCAACTATACGCGCGAACACTTTTCATCCGAGGAATCGATGATGGCCGCGGCCAAATACCCCGGCCTGGCAGCTCATCGCCGTGAACACGAGAAGCTGACGAAACAGGTTGAAGAATTTGCCGCCCGATTCGATCGGGGCGAGTGCACCGTGAATATCGAACTGCTTCATTTCCTTCGCACCTGGCTCACCGGCCACATTCAGCAGTCCGACAAAGCGTACGGTCCGTCGATGATTGGTCAAGGGATTCGATGAGCCGGTCAGGGACTTCCCAAGCTTGTTCCACGCCAGTTGGGAACCATACACAGCCGCAGGAAGTATGATGACGGGAAATGGAAGCGGAGATGTTCCCGTGCGAAGACGATTGAGTGATGCCGCCTGGATGCGGATGCGCGCAATTTTGATTGTGGGTACGATCGCGCTGCTGGGCGGATGCCGTGAGCGCCAAAACCTTTCGAGCACTACGAATGCAAATGGCGATGATCAGCGGCGAGCGGTATCAAAGATTCACACCTACTCCACGACATTTCCCGAGGCCGAGAATCCGATCAGCGAAGGCGGAAAGTGGATGGGAGGAAGTCTGGCAGGACGAGATCCCGGGAAGGCGAACAGCAGCACGGGAGGCCGCCTTTGGGGAGATGTGCAGACCGAACCCGGCATGTCGTTCGGCGTTGATGAGCCGACGGATTTCGGTGATCCCACTGCCATTCTTACCGGCACCTGGGGGCCGGCTCAATCTGCCTCGGCGAAGGTGAAGATTGTTAAAACACCAATAGGCAATTGCTGCCACGAAGTGGAACTGCGCCTGCGCACCACGATTTCTGGTCGAGTGATCACCGGGTACGAGGCTTATTGCAGCGTGATGCCCAACAATTCGTACTGCCATATCACGCGCTGGAATGGCCCCAATGGCAGCTACTGGAACTTTGAGAAAAACAGCATTGCCATGTACCTGGTGGACGGCGACGTAATCAAGGCGACCGTGACCGGTATCAATCCTGTGATCATCACTCTCTACAGAAACAACGTACCGATTGAACAAGCCTTCGACACCGGCGCGGCCGGTGGAGGATTTGGCGCCTATGGGCCCTGGACCTCAGGGAACCCCGGCATAGGCTTTTTTAACAATCACGAGATCAACTGGAAGGATTTCGGTTTGTCGTCCTTCAGCGTGACTGATGACGAATCTGCCACTGCACCGCCGGCCGGCGGGCGATGACTTCTTTTCGGTGGCTAGCCTTCAAACGACAGTTGCGTCGACGCAAAAAGCGGCGCTGACGGCCGGGGCTCGCTGGCCAGGTCGTAGACCAGCCGCTCCAGCACAAGGCGCTTATCGGGCGGCGACGAGCGCAGCTCAAGATCGGCGCGCGCCACCAGCCGCAATGCGCGCGTCAACTCGCGGCGGTTCTTGTAGCGCCGCGCCTGGCGAATCAGGTCTTCGGCCGCGAATGGCGGAATCCTGAATCCCTGCCACAGCGCCTGCCATATCGCGCGTGTGTCGCGGACGTTCTTTTCAAGAATCACCAGCATCTGCCTGAAGGTGCGCGCCAGCATGTAAAGGTGCCCGATGGCTGCGTCTTCGCCGGCATCGGAGCTGTTCAGCAAGCCGTTGAGGAGCGCCAGCGCACGCACACGGTCTTTGGCGCTGATGGCGTCAGTAAGTTCGTAGAGCGATCGCTGTTTGGCGCCCAGCACCATGGTCTCAACATCGCCCAGCGTAATGCGCCCGCGCCCGCTTGCGTAGAGCAGCAGCTTTTCCATCTCTGAGGCGACCAGCATCATGTCCGCGCCCAGCGCATCCACCAGTTCGCGCGCGGCGTCAGGCTCAAGCTTTACGTCCGCTGCCTGCGCCGTCGAAACGGCCCAGCGCATGGCGTCTTCGTCGTTCACCCGGGCCAGCTCAACCATGCCGCAGTGCGCGCCCAGTGTCTCCTGCAGGCGTTCAAAGCGGTTCTTGTCGTCCATCTCCATGCGCCGCGTGTCACTGGTGATGCGCAAAAAGTCGGCGACAAAAATCAGCAGCGCCTGCGGATTGGGCGATTTGAAGTAATGGTCGAGCGCGGCAAACTCGTCCTTCTTTGCGCCGCGCGTGTAAAGCTGCCGCACGTTACGCACAAAAATTACCTGGAATGGCGCCATCAGCGACGGGGTCTGCGCGCGGTCAAGCACTTCGAAGATATTAGTGGAAGCAAGATCGAGATCGGAGAGGCTGAAATCCCTCAGTTCGACGGGAACAAAAGCCTTGAGCACCGCGGCCCGGCAGCGGTCGAGCAGAAAAATCTCGTCGCCGGCCAGCACGTATCCGGGGCGAAGCGATCCGGCATTGGCCGCAGCCGCTTCAATCTCGCCCACAAAACGCGAAACGGCCGAGAATCCCGCGCCCCAGCGCGACGCGCTCATGCGGGCAAGCTCCTGGGACTTAAGTAATTGGGAGTCGCACTCATCCGGCTACAGGATATCTTGACGGGCGTGCGCCGGCCAGTGGAAAGCCGGACAGAGATCGAGATAACGAGCCTCGTTCGCAACCTACGCCGGTTGTTCGCCGAGCGCGGTTGAAGCGCGACGCGATTACCGCCCAATCCGCATCGCATTTGCCCTTGCTACTTCAGGGCTGAATAATCAGTGGGACGCATGTACACCTGGTCCACCTGGTAAACACCATTCGTCTGCTGGATCAAAGGCTTTGCGGCCTCGAAATAGGGCTCAAATGCAGGGTCGGTATGCAACGCGTTCCAATTGGCATCGGCGGCCTCGCGGCTGGGATGATCGAGGACGTATACAAACGTGTTTTCCCAGGCAGGGTCATTGTTCTCCGGAACCCAATAGCCAACGGCATTAAGGCCGTGCTTGGCTTGCAGTTTTGAGACGTCGCGGAAAATTGACTCGAGTGCCGGAACCTTGCCTGGCAGCGTGTGATAAATCATTAGCTCATAAGCATGGTCTGAAGCTGCTTCTACCCGGCTGCCACGGGCTGCATCCGCATGAAACGCGACGCCGGCAATGAAAGACATCAAAGCGACGCACGGTATAACTGCCGCTTTGGCCACTCTGCGGCAGATAACTGAATTGACCCGCATACGGTTCACCTCCACTGAATTCCTGGACAAACACAGGGATTTGCGCACAGGGAATTTGCGCGCCGGTCGACTGGCGCAGCCATTTCAGTGAAGCATATATCAAGCGGACGAGCAGCGGCCCGCTCTCAGTGGTTATTCTTTTCGGCCTTCTTTTGCTGAGGCTTATCGGCCTGGTGAGCCTCTTTGCCCGCAACCAGCGTGGCTGGGCCGCCCTTATGAGGCGGGGCTGAGTCTTCTTTGCAGTCGGCATTATGTGTCACAGCCGAGCCCGCATCGCGCGGAACCGCTGCGGCTACACTGCCGAATGGCTCATCTTTTGCCGTTGCCTGTTCCTCGTCTTCGTCAAGCTTTCTCTGCTGGTCCGCCTGCGTTTGCTGTGCCATTGTCTGCTCCCTTTACTGCTACCTTCTTGGATGCAGACTTCTTCTTCGCGGGCTTCTTTGCCCCTTTTGCCGTCTCCGCTCCGCCCAGAAGCGGTGCCCAGCGCATCTCTAGCACCTGCGGCGCAAGCTTGGCCTTGGCAATGGCCAGGTCGGCCATGGCATTCACAATCCACTCAAAATTGGCCGCGCCGACCGAGTGCAGGTCCGCATCGGGCGCGGGATTCATGAAGTCGATGGCATAGGGAATTCCGTTTTCGACCGCGAACTCTACCGTGTTCAGGTCGTAGCCCAGCGCGCGACACAGCGTGAGGCAATCCTGCTCAATGCGTTTCAGCAGTTTTTTGCCAGCCACGCCCTGCGCGGTGTTTTGCACGTAGCGCTCGGCGTGCGGCTTGCGCGGATCGTAGGGCATGATGCGGACCTTCTTCTGCCCCACCACGTAGCAGCGGTAATAATCAGTGAAATCCACGGCCTTCTGGTACATCATGCACAGGTCGCGCGACTGATCGTAGGCCTTGAAGAACTCTTCGCGGTTGCGGATATGATGCACGTCGCGCCAGCCGCCGCCGTCAACGGGCTTCATGAATCCATGCTCGCCCACGTAGGCAAACACCGCATCCCAGTTAAGCGGATACTCGAGATTGCGCATGGAGCGGTCGGTAGTGCCCTCGGGGTGCAGCTTATGCGGCAGAATCACCGTGGGCGGCACGGCCACGCCCAGCTTGGCAGCCAGCGTGTAATTAAAGAACTTGTCGTCGGCCGACCACCAGAAGGGATTGTTGATAATGACGGTGCCGTTAATGGCCGCGTGCTTGAGAAAAGCGCGATAGAAAGGGATGTCGTGCGAGATGCGGTCCACAATCACCGAATAAGCGGGCGGTTTGTCGAGCTCCACGGCGCCGGTCTGGACGAACTCGGCCTCGATGCCCTCAATGTTGCGCGCATTGATGCGCTCCACGAGCGCGCCGGGAAAGCTGTTCTCCATGCCGAACAGTACACCGATTCGTTTCACGTCCCTGCCTCCTTATGGCTCATAAGCTCCGTGCCCCATCCTTGCGACGTCTTTGCTTTTGTCGCAAGGGTGGGACAGCTCGACCCTCAACCTGATTCATCTCGATTGCGCACAAACCTGGGTGCCCCAGAGCCTGTCCTGAGCAAATCCGAAGGAACTCGATTTTGAGACCCGGACAGCCCCAGTTTATGGTATCCCCTCAGTGCCCTCCGACACATCGCGTCCCAGCCGGCGGGCGTATAGTTTGAACCGTTTATAGAGTCAGGCTGCGTGTCATCTGGCAGAGGAGGTTAGCCATGGAATACCGTGCACTCACAGTTGCAAGAGAGTTTGGCAGCGGCGGCGGACGCATTGCGGGCACCGTTGCCCGGTGGCTGGGCTGGAAGCTTTTCGACCAGGAAATCATTGGCCAGATTGCCCGCGCCGCTCACGTCGATTCAGGAGTGGTAAGGCATTATGACGAGCGCGTCGACTCGTGGCTGCGCCGCGTCAACGAAGAGGCCATCCGCGGCGTCGCCCTCGCCTCAGGACGTCCGATTGGTGACATCGAAATCTTTGACGCCCACTCCATGACCGACCTGACGCGCCAGATTATTGAGGATGTCTACGCCGCCGGTAACTGCGTGATCGTGGGCCGCGGCGCGCAGTGCATTTTGCGGCACAGGCACGACGCGTTTCATGTGTTCGTTTACGCTCCATTGCGCGAGCGCATCGAGCGGCTCAAGAAGCGTCTCGATCCAGGCATCGACGTCGAGCATCGCCTGCGGACCGTGGATGGCGATCGCGCCAAGTATCTTCAACTGCGATTCGGCCGGCACTGGTGCGATCCCCACCTCTACGACCTGATGCTGCGCTCATCTGACGATGAAGACGCCGCGGCCCGCGTAATTCTGTACGCCATGACCGGCACGCCGTTGGAGAGCGCGAAGGCGGATACATTGCACGCGGGCCAGTTCGTTTGATTTGGGGTGCCCCGGGTCCCTCGCATTTGGGGACCCGGGATGGAACTCAACTGTCCGCCTACCCTAACCGGCAATCCTCTGCAATTGCGCAAGGTGGTTCAGATCGTGGCCGGCCATTGTCTCCACAACCGTCTTGAAGGTCATCTTGCCCCGCTCGGGGTGAATCATAACCCGGTCGGCCGCAGTCGGCAGCGCGCGCTTAATCAGCAGCAGATTCCACTTGCGAAGCTCTGAAAAAACGGCGAGCGCTTCAGAAGCCGGCAGGTTGGCATACTGCGAAACCCCGGCCCACTTATCCTGGTCGAAGGGTTGGATCGTGGGCCCATCTTCGGCCAGCGTTTGCCGCAGCCTGAACGCGAACACGATTTCGCAGTCGGCCAGGTGGGCGATAATTTCGGCAGGGTTCCACTTGCCCGGTGCAGGAGCAACACTCACTTTCTCCGCGCCCATTTTCGCAAGCAGATATGCAATCTGATTCACTGTGCCGCCGAGAATCTCTTCAGCCGGCCGCCCATCAAGAAAGCTCTCATACGGATTCGTTACGCTCATGTCGCCCCCAATCGTGCATGGAATGGATAAACGTTCGAACCGCCCCTCCGGGGCGGGATCATCTATACCGCGGCCATCCCAGGATTCCGTCCGCGCGGGCGGACTTCATCCTGGGCTATTATCGATTCGTCCCTCCGGGACGTTCGCGCTTCGCAGCCCTCGTTTTCCGCACGAAGAAGCTAACAGCCAATAGCCAATAGCTAACAGCCAATAGCCAATAGCCAATAGCCAATAGCTAAAAGCTAAAAGCTAAAGGCTGCTTCACAAATACTCCTGCACCATCCTCTGCCACGTTGGCCAGTCATGCGAGTTGTATGAGTCCCACACATAGAGCTTATGTGGAATTCCTTTCTGGCTCATGATGCGGTCGAGGTTCTGGTTCTGCCCCAGGCACTGGTCGTCCCATCCCGTCGCCAGCAAGTAAGTATTGCGCCGGTAGTGTTCGAAGTACCAACCGTCGCTCAGGTTGGGCAGGTAGTGCGTGGGCAGATTGTAGTAGACGTCCTGGTCGTAGTAGCCGTTGAGAAAGTTGGCCAGATCGAACGCGCCCGACATCGATAACAGCCCCGAGAACCAATCCGGATGGCGGAGCGCGATATTGGTTGCGTGGTAGCCGCCAAAACTGCAGCCGAGAGCGACAAGGTGCGGGTCGCTGTTTTTCTGGCGCACCAGCGGCAGCACCTCGCTCATCACGTAGTCCTCGTATTGCATGTGGCGTGCGATGCGCCAGCGCGGAGGCACGCGCCGGTTGTACCAGCTCTCCATGTCGACCGAATCCACGCAGTAAAGCTGCACATTGCCGCCGTCGATGCGGCCCGAGAGCGCATTCACCATGCCGCGGTCTTCAAACTCGAAGAAGCGCCCGCCCGAGGTGGGAAACACCACCACCGGCACGCCTGCGTGGCCAAAGACCAGCAGCTCCATCTCGCGGTCCAGCCGCGGCGAGTACCACTTGTGATATTCCCGATACATTTCGTTCCTAACGCAATTTGCAGGTCGTGAATTAGCTCACGGGACCTGGGAAAGCACAGACCTGCGCGCTTCTCCGCATGATAGCAGCGCGCTGCGTTTGTGCTATAAAATCCCGCAGTCGCCCCGCCTTCTGTGATACAAAGGCAGGCGCACGGAGAAATCCCAGATGGAATCGTTTGAGCAAACGTCCGGCTTGCGTCACGAATACCGTTACAAAGCGTGGCTTATTGTCCTCATGTGCCTGTTGGCGGTTTGCATCGGCGGCAGCTCAGTCTTTGTTTTGTCGGCAACCTATGACAAGACCCGGAGCCTGGTTCCCGGCAGCCTGTTCGCAATTTTGCCCATTGTGATCGCCGTCTATTTCCTGCTGATGGGGCTGCGCTCCCGCATCGTAATTGAAGGCTCGCGCATTGAGGTTCGCGGCGCGTTCACTTTGAAGTCGGCCGACCAGGGCGAGATCGAGGGCTTCCGCACCATCAGTTCGCGCAATGGATCGTATACGCAGCTGATACTCAAGGAGGGCCGCGGCACGATCACCATTGCAAATTCATTCAGCACCGACGATGCTTACCGCGAATGGTTCCAGAAGGTCCCCGACCTCGACGAGCGCGACCGCAAGGCATTGCTCGACGAGATTGCCCAACAACAGGACCTTGGCGCGACACCCGAGCAGCGGCTCGGCGCGCTGGGCCGCGCCAAGGCAGTAAGCATCGGGCTGGTAGTTGTCTCGATATTGTTGGCCGCTGCCATTTTGTTCAGCAACGATGCGACGAGTCTATCCACCGTTCGATATTGCCTGGTGCTGCTGGCTCTCGCACCCCTGGTCTCGGCCTGGCTGCTTTGGCGCTCACCGCTGCTGTATGCGGCGCTTAAAAAGAAGAAGGACCCGCGCGGCGAGGTCAGTTGGCCTATATTCATCGCCGGACTCGCATTTATCTTTCGCACCACCGGGGTTCACTTCGTCAGCCTGGGCCCCATGATTCTTTCGATGGCGGCTGTGGGCATGGGTATGGCGGCGCTCTTCTACACTGCGGCCAAAGCCGGCTCGCGCGGGGCGTGGGTTGCGCTGCTGATGTTTGCGGGGCTCTACGGCTACGGCCTGATAGCCGGAACCGACGTTGTGTTTGACAACTCGCCAGCCGACAATTACGAGACAGCCGTCGTTGGCGGCCACGTGTCGCACGGCAGATCGACCACGTATTATCTGCGCCTCGCGCCCTGGGGGCCCGTTGCTTACGAAGACGACGTGAGCGTCTCTTACACCGTCTACCACCACGCTCATCTGGGCGAATCGGTGTGCGCGACGCTGCACAAGGGCAGCCTGCGCGCGCCCTGGTTCCGGGTGACCAATTGCGAAGATCAAGCAGTTCCGCAAGACACCACGTCCACCGATCTTCCGCAATAATCCGCGCGAACGGGCGGTTTCCGCCAGGTCTTCCACACGCGAGCCATTAACATTTGGCAAAATAGACCATGGCCTCCAATCCCCAGGCTGGTAACCCCGAGGCTGGCGACCCCCAGGCATCGGATCCCCAGCCTTGGAGTCAACCCGCGGCCAGCGCCGTGCCCGACCCCGCCGATCTGCACCCACGCCTGCGCCTGCACCGCGGATTCGAGAGCAGCTACCTGCCGGACAATCGCGACCTGATTGTCTATCTTCCGCCTGATTACGATCTCGACCCCACCCGCTCCTACCCGGTTCTGTATATGCACGATGGCCAGAATCTCTTCGACCCGCGAACCTCCTTCATCCCCGGCAAGACCTGGCGGATGAGGGAACAGGCCGATGCGGCAATTCGCGAAGGCGTCGTCGAGCCGCTCATTATCGTGGGCATCTATAACACCGGCGACCGGCGCCTGGCCGAGTACACGCCCGAGCGCGACTGGCAGATGGGCGGAGGCGAGGCAGCCAGCTACGGCCTGCTTTTGACGCGAGAGCTCATGCCCTGGATCGCGCGGCGCTACCGTGTGCGCACCGAACGTGAAAACACCGGCCTGGGCGGCTCGTCGCTGGGCGGGCTGGTCACGCTCTACCTCGGCCTGCGCCACGCGGAGTATTTCGGCAGGCTAGCCGTGCTCTCGCCCAGCGTGTGGTGGAATCACAAGAGCATTCTCGGCTATCTGAATGAGCGCGCGCCCGAGATATGGGAGCGGCCGCGGATGTGGCTCGATGTAGGCGACCGCGAGGGCCGGCGAACCCTGCAGAATGCCGAGCACCTTTGCCGGCGGCTGATCGCCAACGGCTGGCGCCCGGGCGACACGCTGCACTTTGAGCGCGTCAACGGGGGCGCGCACGACGAGGCAAGCTGGGCCGCCCGTGTGCGGCCCATGCTCGAGTTTCTGTTTCCGGCAGAGTGAATCCGGAGCGAGCAGGGGCCTTCAGGCCCCTGAATTGTCTGGCAAAATGTGAGAGGCCTTCAGGCCCGGGAGTCTTACGGCTCCGGCGCAAACCCGCGGCCATTCGGCCCGCCCGCCGTGCGCTCATTCACGGTGAATCCGGCCGGCGCCTGGAAGAGTGCGGCTGCAGGCTCCTCGCGGCTGATGCCGGTCAGCTGCATGGTCGTAGTCCCAGAGCGCGGATCGGAATCGACACGCATTACCACAATCTTCAGGTCTGTCGAAGTCCAGGACTCATGCGTAATGGTGATCGGCTTGTCGTTCCCCTGCGCGCCCGCGGGAATCACCCTCGTTGTCCGCGTGCCGTCAGCCACCACGCCATTGATGGTCTTTGAACCCAGGCTCTCAACGGTCGGAGCGGGTAGATTGCGGCCTCCGGGGAACCGTGCGCCGGCTTCGTCTGCGTCAGCCGCGCCCGGCCCATGGAACCTGCCTTGAGACTGGCCTTGAGACTGGCTCGGGTCAGGCAAATGCAGCACGTTTGCCTGTTTTGAATCCAGCGAGTACGAAATGGCCGTGCGGTTTACGGGGTCAAAAACGTGGACAAACGAGCGGTTGTGAGGCCCTTGTCCGGTGGGGGAGGGCAGTGTCTCGGTAAAAACGCGCCCCTGCGAGTCGCGCGCTTCCTTGATGGTTTCAGTGTGGCTGATGGTTGTTCCGTCGGTCAGCGTATGGGTGCGCGTAATGGTCCGCGTCGCGCTGAATGGCGCGCCCGTGGTTACCTGGCCGTGGAACCCGCCAAAACCTTCGCCGCGGCCAAAGCCCCCGCCGAATCCGGGCCCAAACCCGCGCTGCGCGTTCAACACCGGCGTTACCGCCAACGCCAGCCCGGCTACCGCACACAAAATACCGCTCTTGCTCATCCCACGCTTTTTCACCATTGACCTCCGTTGTAGGCCCGCTCCGGGCGCAGAATCACTTCACTTGCTTTGTCCAAATTGACGGCATCCGCGCGCCAGGGGAGTACACGCGCAACACAAATTCTGCGGAAAAGTTGCGGGCCCAGCGCAAGACTCATCGAATAGGGGACTGCGAGGCAAGCCAATGCTTGAATTCCAGTTCCCTGCGGATTGAGCCCCAGCCCCTTGCTACAACCCCCCGTTTTCGGCGATACTTAGATGTTGCGTCTTGCGCGGCCATGCACCTTTGCGGGCCTCGCGCACTGGTCGCGCCCACCGGCGACGGCCCTTGAAAAGAGACCCCAACATACAAGTTTGAAAGGAACCATACTCCGTGGTCATGATTCGCCTGGCGCGCGTTGGCGCCAAAAAGCAGCCCTACTATCGCATCGTGGTTATTGAAAAAGACCGTGCCCGCAATGGCCGTTGCATTGAAGTGATCGGCACCTACAATCCCCGCACCAGCCCGGCCAGCATTGAGCTTAAGCATCAGCGCGTTGCCTACTGGCGCGGCGTTGGAGCGCAGCTCTCGCCCACCGTTGCCAAGCTGGTGGCCAAGACTCCGGCCCCGATTCCTGTTTCGGAGTCCGCCCCTGCACCCGCTCCGGAACCGGTCTCTGCTCCCGCTGCGGAACCGGCTGCCGAACCGGCCGCAGACACCGCCGCAGTCTGATTTTTCTCCCGAAGTCCCAACTTTTTTTGCCGGGCCCGCGCCGCCGAGCCCCATCGCGCGTACAATGTGTGACGGCGGTTAACTGCCGCAAATTCAACTTGCTCATGCAGTTTGCACCAGGCTTATACTGGGTGCGCACGAGCCGGTTGAGTATTTTGGCAATGTTGAAGGTCAGGGGCAAGAGCATGACCCAGGTCGATATGGTTGAGGTTGAAGAGTTGGTCCGTGAAATAGCGCGGGCCCTTGTGGATGAGCCGGCAGCCGTTGAAGTTGAGTCGGTGGACCGGGAAGAGAACACTGTTCTCAAGCTCCGCGTGGCGCCCCAGGATGTGGGCAAGGTGATCGGCAAACAGGGCAGAACTGCCCGCTCGGTGCGCACCATTCTCGGGGCGGTCAGCATGAAGCTCCATCATCGATACACGCTCGACATCCTTGAAGAGGACGAAGAGGAGTAGCATGGCTTCGGCCTTCTGTCCCCGGCCCGTTTCGGGGCCCCGATGACTGAGACCTGATGACTGTGCCCTTGACGACTGTATTCGACCCGCCCCTCCCGTGGGCTCTGCTCGCGCATATCCGCCGACCCCAGGGCCGCAAAGGCGAGGTCTTCGCCGATATCCTCACCGATTTCCCTGAGAAGTTCGCCGAGCGCCGCCAATTGTGGCTCGTACGCGAAGATACGCCCGCGCCTAATGATCCGGGTGCCCCCGGTCCCTCGCACTCGGGGACCAGGGAGGCCAGTGCCCCTAACCTCCAGGCCCCGTTAAAACCTCCCGTCGAGGTTCACCTCACCAACCACTGGCTTCACAAGGGCGGCATCGTTCTCCACTTCGAGGGGGTCGATTCGATCTCCGCTGCCGAAACGCTCGCGGGACTCTACGTTGCCATCCCTCACGCTGAACGGACACAGCTGGCCGGGGACGAGGCTTACATCGGCGACCTGGTGGGCTGCCTGCTGGTGGATGTTGCAAAACCCGAGCCGCGAGTCGTCGGACCTATTGAAGACGTAGACCGCTCCGCCGGGCCAGTTGCGCTCCTGGTCGTCCGCGGGCCGAACGGCGAAATTCTCATCCCCTATGCCAAAGAATTCCTGCGCCGCATCGATCTGGACGGCCGGCGGGTCGAGATGGCGCTGCCCCAGGGGCTGGTCGATCTCAACGCGTCTGAAAGCTGAGAGCTGTTTTTCGAGCGCCCGCACCCGCTCCCGCGTCTATCGGCAAAGTCAGGGTTTTGGGCCGGGCGATATATTCTTGAATTCGTAGCAGCGCCGTTTTTTCGTCACCAGGCGCGCCGAGGGATACAAACCTCAGGTTGATCGAGGAGCAGGCAGGCAAACATGAAAGCAATGCGACCCGCGGCGGCAATTGCCTCCACCCTGCTGCTCTCGCTGCCCGCAATATTGCTCGCGGGCTGCGGCGACTTCTGGGAGAACCCCAACGGAAGCACATCGTCGGGGACCACCACGGACACCGTTACGCTCACGCAATCGGCCACCACCATAACCGCCGGCGGCACAGACATTCTTACGGCTACCGTCGCGCCAACCACGGCCACCGGCACAGTTGAGTTTTTGAGTGGCGGCGCCTCCATCGGAACCGCAACGCTCAGCTCGGGCTCGGCGAGTTATACCGCGACGTTCAGCAGCGCCGGTACTGAAACCCTCACCGCAAACTACGAGGGCAACAGCACCTACGAATCCATGACGTCGAATTCGGTTTCGCTCTCAGTAACCGCGGCCGCCGGCACATCGGTCCCCGAATACTTGAGCTCTGCCATCGCGGAGCGGGAAACCAATCTCGTGCTCGACCCCGTAAATACGTGGAACTTCACCACCGACCTGCATCTCCACAATGTGGCGGGTGTTGCGCTCAGCAATGGGACGGTTGAGAACATCGACGGCGGCGGTCACTGCGTCTACTACTCAGGCAAGGCCTATATCGCCAAAGGTGCGCAGGGTTCTTCGACCCCGGCAGAGTCGACTGCCATTTACGAGCTTTCCGGCGGAGGGTATTTAGCGCCTGAGGGAACAGCGGACCTGGGTTGCGATTGAGGATGTTTGTTTTTTCACTCCTTCACCCCTTCACTGATCACTGACCACTGACCACTGTTCACTGATCACTCGTTTCCCAGCGGCTTCCACACCCCATGGTCCTTTACCGCCAGCTGAATCGGCCGCGGCGGTCCCTTCGGTGGCAGCGTTACCTCGATCCACAGTTCCTGCCCGTGCTTGAGAGCCATCGGATCGGGCGCATGCTCGGCGAGAAAGAAATCGGTCGCATCCCGCAGGTGCATCTTGTCGCATGGCGTGTCGTTGCTGGCCCAGACCTCAAGCCCCTCGTTCTGCGCATCGTCGCCCACAAGACTCACTGCAATCAGGCGATTATTTTCGACCTTCAACTTTGCTTTGAAGCTCTGGGACGCACGCACCACATACGGTCCCGGCTTGACCGCGCCGTTTATGTCGCGCGGAAACTGCGCGTGCGCCGCCGAGGGCAGCGTGCTTCCGCACCCATCCACCTCAAGCTGCGCGCTCAGGTAACGGCCCCGCATCGGCAACTCGGGGTCATAGGCCATGGCCCGTGCCCAAACCCGCGGGCAGGTCTCGCGCTCGTACAGGTATTTGCCCGCGATCGCGAGCACCAGCGCAAGCTGAATCCCCAGCACCGCGATCGCCGCCCCGCTCATCTCAACGCGCCCGATCTTCATTGCAAATCTCCTTCGCTATCTCCAGGCGCCCACCTCTACACTGGGTGCCCCATGTCCCTCGCACTTGGGGACATGGGAGGGATGCTCCCAAAAACAATCCGGGCGCCCAATCCTCGCCGGGTCTTTGTCTTTCCGGCCAGGGTGTGAGACCAGCTAAACCAAACTCCGAACCCCGACCTAAGCAACAACTTCACCCGGCGCCCCCATCCCTGCCGTAATCCTTCTGCGCAGCTTCTCGAGCGCCCAACCACCGACGAGAAACAGCACGCCCATCCCGATCAACCCCAGCGAGCGGCCCAGCTTGTCGAGAATGTCGCTGAAGTAAAACCACGCCACCGCAATTGCGAAGCCCACGATGCCGAAGTTCACCAGCAGGCGCGAGCCCAGCCGCACTCCCCACCAGCACAGAAAGACCGCAAACCCCGCCACCAATGCGTGTGCGGCAAGGTTCGGAATCGTGTAGTGGTACGTAGTGGCGTAGCCGTTGCCCCATCGGTAGGTGTTGTTTTTGAGCCGGTAGCACCACGGCAGCGCGACGGTGAATGCGACCGCCACCGCAATCGGGACGAGACCCTTGTGCCCGTGGAACGCCGCGACTACCAGTGGCACAGCGGCAATCATCACCCACGCCCACACGCGCAGGCTGAATGGCAAAAACGTCTGGTCTCCCGACCAGGAGTTCCAGTTTTCAAGCATCATGCCCACGCCGACGATGGACGCAACCGCCGACACCGCAAACAATATGCCCTGCAAAACCTTGCGCTGCGAGCCCACAAAGAAAGTGAGGTAGAGCACCGACCATGCGAACAGCATTCGCCCTTCGTAAGCATCTGAGCCAATGTGCCAATGCGCGCGCGACTCAAATTCGCACAGCATCCACGCCGGCACCAGCAGCAGCGCCAGCGTCTGCTGCGCCTGGTCGCGGAGCAGAGCCCATCCGGCCAGCGCCGCGATGGCCCACATCAGCACCGCCGCCGGCCAATGCTCATCGATGTTGAAGATCTGTCCGGTGAGCGCAATGGCCGCGCCGGTCGTGATTGTCCCCACCGCATTGAGCGCCGTCCCGAGTCCGCGATACTTGTCGCGCACCAGCCCGCCGGCCACATGAAAGACCGCAACCATGGCCAGCACCAGCGCAAACCGCGCCCCCCGGCCCATCTCGTCCCAGTGCGCGGAGACAAACAGCACCACGCCGCAGGCCAGCAGAATCGCGCCCAGAATCAGCGCCGTCACACCCTGCCAGCTGATGCGCGCCGCGCTCGATTGGCGCTCGGCGCTCTCCTGTTCCGGCCGCGCACGGTTCACTTCGAAAGCGCGAATGCGTTGGGCGGATGCAGCGTCGACAATTCCCGCCGATTGCCAGCGATTCAAAAGCGTTTCAAGATTGTCCATGATCGTTGTCCTACATTATAGGAACGCCGAGCAGAGATTATCTTGCACGCTCCGGTGCAAAACCGAGAGACCGCTCAATACGCGCGATTTGCACGACAAGCTTTACAGGCAATGCTTCCGGCTTGCGGAAAGACGCCCTTCAGCCAAAATGCTGAAAGCTCGCCCAGAATTCGGGCCAGGGGCTCTTGGGAGGGCCGCACAAAAAGATGTACTTGTGGTCCCGGCTTTCCTCATTCACCACGCCTTCGGCGTTGCTGTTCTCGCCCGCCACCTGGCAATCCTGAAAATAATTTTGGGCCATCTGTGCAGGGATTCCAACCATGATCAGCGTGGTGGGCTGCGGCGTGGGATAGCCCCGATACCAGGCCGAGTTCATGCTGCCGATGGCCACCGGCAAATGATACGCGGGCCCAAAAAGATCGAACGCTCCCTGCTCGCCATAATTGCCAACCAGAATTCCGACATGGGCTTTTTGATCTGCCGGCAGAGAATCGCGGATGCCCGCAACTGTCTGCACCAGGTCGGTCCACCCGATTCTGTTGTGAAGGTCTGAGTTTCTTTCAAATTCAAAATCGCGCAGCGGACCATTGGTTTGCAGTGGAAGAATGCAAATCCCCACCCAGGCGCCCCAGCCTACGATTGCCGCCAGGTAAACCGCTGCAATTGCCCGGTGGGGCCGCAGCTGGGGCTGCGAACTCTTAGCCTTTTTTTCGCGCCGCCGGGCTCTTGCGTTCGGCGCGGCGCTCACCGGAGTGTTCGCATACCAGCGCTCGCCGATTACAGCTCCCATCGCAATCAGCATTGGGTAAACAGGCGCCAAATAGTAGGCGCGCCCGTTTCCAATCACAAACAGCACCAGCGGCACAAGGAACATCCAGCCCAGCATCCGGTAACGCTGGTTGCGCAAATAGCCGACGAGCCCGGCCAGGCATAACGGCACGGCCACCGGGTTCACGCAGTTCAACAGTTGCTGGCCAAGAAAATTGTTGATCACGCCATTTGAAACATCGCGCGCGTGAATGGTCTGAAGAAACGTGTACGAAATAAAGTTGTGGCGCGCCTCCCAAAGAAAATCGGGCAGAAAAATTAGCAGCGACAAAGCGATGCCGCCCCAGAACCATCCGCTGCGCAGATAGCGGCTGGCACTTGAAAACGCGACTCCTGCGAGGATTCCGGCGACAAAAAACAGGATGGAATATTTGGTGAGGAGGCCCAGGCCGACGGCTGCGCCAATGGCCAGCCACCACCGCGGATTTTCAGACTTGAGCAACCGGATGGTGAAGTACGCCGCCAGCACCCACCAGAGATAGTCGAAGGGGGTGTATTGGAATTCAGTGCCCTCAAACAGCGGGTAGGGCGACAGCGCAACTGCGAGCGCCGTTGTGACCTGCGCCAACGTTCCGCCGCCCAGTTCTTTAGCCATCTGCGCGCTTATCACCAATACCGCGGCCATGGCGGCGACCGAGAAAATGCGCAGACCTTCGAGCGATGGGCCGAACATGCTGTAGGCCACGCGCGCCAGAAAAGGCGCGAGCGGCGGGTATGCCACATATCCCCAGTCCAGATGCATTGCATCGCTGAGGAACTGCAACTCGTCACGATGAAAACTGAAACGGAAGTTTGTAAATAGATGGAGGAATACATATGCCAATGCAATGGCAAGCACCGGCACAATACCCGATTTTCGAGATGCAGCCGTTTTTGGCGGCTCCACGATGGCGCTGCGAGAATTCATCCCTGGTTCCCTGTAAGGATTATCCCGTACCCGCCGCAGATCTGTCGCATCCAGGTTGAATCACCGCGACAACTCCCCCGTTGATCTCAAATTCAAGGTACCGCTCTGTGAAGTGCAGATCCACACAAGAATGTAGTCACCGACAACATCGGGCAATAAAAAAGAGAGGATCGGGAAACCGCCCTGTCGCATCGAATCAGTAACCTGGGTTTGTGGCATTGTTCTACGCAGCGCCGTTCTGGTCTGCGCATCTCAGAAACCCATTCAACCGCCAAACCGGCAAAGAGGTTTTATGTACAACGCCAAAGCATATGCGGCTTCAAGCGCCACTTCGACCCTCGCCTCCCACTCCATCGTGCGCCGCGACCCCACCGATTCCGACGTGCAGATCGAAATCCTTTTCTGCGGCGTCTGTCACAGCGACTTGCACCAGGTCCGCAACGAGTGGAGCGGCGTTATGCCAACCGTTTACCCCTGCGTGCCCGGGCATGAGATTGTGGGCCGCGTAACTAAAGTCGGCTCTGCCGTAACCAAGTTCAAGACCGGCGACCTGGCCGCCGTCGGCTGCATGGTCGACTCAGACCGCACTTGCCCCGAGTGCAAGGCCGGACTCGAGCAGTTCTGCAACAATTTCGCCCTCACTTACAACTTTCCTGACAAGCACCTGGGCGGAGTGACTTACGGCGGATACTCCGACTCGATCGTCGTCGACGAGAACTTTGTGCTGCGCGTACCAACCAATCTCGATCTTGCCGGAGCTGCACCACTGCTCTGCGCCGGCATTACCACCTACTCGCCCATGCGCCACTGGGGCGTCACCAAGGGCAAAAAGGTGGGGAGTGGTTGGCCTCGGCGGCCTTGGCCACATGGCCGTCAAGTTTGCGCACGCGCTAGGCGCGCACACCGTGGTCTTCACCACGTCGCCTTCGAAGAAAGACGATGCCCTTCGCCTCGGCGCAGATGAAGTAGCGATCTCGAAAGATGCCAACGAAATGGCAAAGCACATGGGCAGCTTCGACTTCATCCTCGACGCTGTCGCCGCTCAGCACGACATCAACACTTACATCAATCTGCTGGCCCGCGATGGCAATTTGACTCTTGTAGGTGCGCCGCCCCAGCCTCTGCCTGTGGATGTGATGGGACTCATCTTCCGCCGCCGCAGTTTTTCGGGTTCGCTTATCGGCGGCATTGCCGAAACCCAGGAGATGCTCGACTTCTGCAGCGAAAATAACATCGTCTCCGACGTCGAAGTGATCCCGATACAGAAAATCAACGAGGCCTACGAGCGTTTGCTCAAGTCCGACGTAAAGTACCGCTTCTCAATCGACATGGCCTCGCTCAAAGCCGAATGACAATGGGTGCCCCAGGTCCCTTGCACTTGGGGACCTGGGAGACCAGCCACTCAAGACTCCGAACCTTTCGTCAACAGAACCACCAGGAGTGAAAATGCAAAAACGCAAATTAGGCAAAAGCAATCTTGAAGTATCAGCTCTCGGCCTCGGCTGCATGGGCCTGAGCTTTGGCTATGGTCCTGCAACGGAGAAGCCGCAGGCGATTGCGTTGATTCGCGCGGCTTACGAGCTTGGCGTTACGTTCTTCGATACTGCAGAAGCCTATGGCCCTTACCTGAATGAAGAAGTCGTCGGAGAAGCGCTGGAGCCGTTCCGCAAGGAAGTTGTTATCGCAACCAAGTTCGGCTTTAAAGATGGCGTTCCAACCAGGGGACTGGACAGCCGGCCCGAACGCATCCGCGAACATACCGAAGCGGCCTTGAAAAGACTGCGGACCGACGTAATCGATCTGCTCTATCAGCATCGTGTCGATCCAAACGTGCCGATTGAGGATGTGGCAGGCACCGTGAAGGACCTGATCGCAGCGGGAAGGGTGAAGCATTTCGGAATGTCCGAGGCAGGTGTTGCCAGCATTCGTCGCGCCCACGCGGTGCAGCCGGTCACGGCTCTGCAAAGCGAATACTCGCTGTGGTGGCGCGAGCCGGAAGTGGAGATACTGCCCACGCTTGAAGAGCTTGGTATCGGGTTCGTTCCGTTCAGTCCTTTGGGGAAGGGATTCCTGACCGGCGCCATCAACGAAAACACTCAGTTCGATTCGACCGACTTCCGCAACGTGGTGCCGCGCTTTACTGAGGAAAACCGCAAGTCTAATCATAAGCTCGTTGATGTGCTTTCAGGCATCGCGAAAGCCAAAGGTGCGACAAATGCCCAGATTGCTCTGGCGTGGTTATTGGCTCAGAAGCCCTGGATTGTGCCCATCCCCGGCACCACGAAACTGCATCGGCTCGAGGAGAACCTTGGCGCAGCGGCCATGGAATTGAACGCCGCTGAACTGGGCGAGATCGAAGCCGCTGTCTCAGACATCGCGATTCAGGGCAACCGGTACCCGGCGCAGATGCAGGCCCTCGTGCAGCGCTAGAAAACGAAACAAGGCGGAGGGCAATTCGCTCAGGCCACGAAATCAGCACCGGGTTCCTGGGTTGCCGGGTGCCTCTGGTCCCTCGCACTTGGGAACCAGGGAGGGAAGTATCGAGTCGGGTCAGGTCCTCGATAATGCTACAAAATTACAAAGGAGAAAACATGGAAATCAAACGCGCTGGCACTCAACCTTCCGGCAAAGGCCCGGCAGACTGGTTCACCGGCACAGTTCGTGTCGATCCGCTTTTTGCCGCGCCCGATCCGGCCCGCGTGCAGGGTGCTCATGTGACATTTGAGCCGGGCGCGCGCACCGCATGGCACACGCACCCCCTTGGCCAAACGCTCATTGTCACTTCGGGCGCGGGCCGCGTGCAGCGCTGGGACGGGCCGATTGAAGAAATTCATCCCGGCGACGTTATCTGGTTTGCTCCGCAGGAGAAACACTGGCACGGCGCTTCGCCAGCGACAGCAATGACTCACATCGCTATTCAGGAAAAACTCGACGGCAAAGCGGTTGATTGGCTGGAGCACGTGACCGACGAGCAATACAGCGGGTGAGGCGGGGCGGGGCCAGGTCAGGTGGTCTCCCACCCTTGTCGCAAGATGCGCGAAAAGGATGGGGCACCCGGCATTTCCGTCCCTTGCTCCCTTGTTCCCTGTCTTTCTCAAATCCCCGCAAACCACGCGTACCCGTACTCCGGATTGACCGACCCCAGCCCCTTGCCGAAGTGCTTCATTGAGTCAGTGGCCGTAATGTGATTAATAAACTTTACGTTCTTGTAGCCAAGCTGGCGTGGAACGCGCATCCGCAGCGGCCCGCCAAAGCCCACCGGCAAGTCGCCGTCGTTCATGCCCATGGCGAGCAGCGTCTGCGGGTGCATCGCCTCGCTTATGTCGAGGCTGTCCCATGAGTCGGGTTCGATGGAGCTGTACACAATGTAGTTCGCTCCCGGCTTCAGGCCCGCAGCGTTCAAAACGCCAGAAAGCGGCGTGCCGATCCACTCGGCAATGTACGACCAACCCTCTTCGCACGACACCTCGGTAATCTGGCTGTGTACAGGCAGCGTCTTCAGATCGGCCAGCGAAAGCGTCATGGGATGCTCCACCATGCCGTCGACGGTCAGTTTCCAATCCACAAATCCGCGCGCCTGCATTTGCTTGAACGCTTCTTTGGGCGGCGCAATAGGGTTGGCGAAAGGCTTTTCACTAATCATGCTGCGCGGAAACTCGCGCGCCATGGCGTTGCCGATAAGAAGGCGCTGCGCGGCATAGGTTAGCGTTTCGCCCGCGCCGTACACGCCTTTGCAATCGGGAGGCACCAGCCCGTACTTGCGCGAGAGCTTGGCCGCAACGCCAAGTCCCGACACGCCCGCCGCTGTCGCCAGCCCAGTGGTAATCAGCCTTCGCCGAGTAATCAGGCTCATCTATCCTCCTCTGCTGCCGAACCGCCGCCGATAGTCATTGCCCGCATCCGCCGCCAGAATCCTGAGATCGCAATCATCACCACGTGCACCACCAGAAAAATCACCAGCGCCCAGGTGAGAAAAAAGTGTAATGTGCGCGCCGTCTGTTTGCCGCCCGCTACTAACGCTATTACCGGAAAAGCGCCCACGAATGAGGGTGACATGGCGAGCCCGGTCAAAATGATGGCAGGGAAGAGCACGAAGATCACGGCCAGGTATGCAACCCGCTGCAGCACGTTGTAACTTTTTTCTTCTTCTTTGCCTGGCGCCTCGCGGCGCAGATACTTATTCATGCGCGCCCAGATCGCGCCCCAGCTTCGCTCGCCGCGCGCGGGATAAATGTTGCGCCTGAAGTGCCCGCTCACCAACCCCCACGCGCCATACACAATCGCAGTCAGCACCAGCAGCCACGCCGCCTCAAAATGCAGGTATCGGCTCCATCCGTTTTCGTCGGGCATTTCGAACTTGTAAGCAGTGGGCACCGAACCGCGCGACGCGGGAATCGGCAGTGTGAACGCGGGCTTCATGTTCACATTCCCCGTTTCGCCCCAATAAAAACGTGGATGCGAAATTACGATACAAAGGCCCGTAACGACGAGCGCAACGAACGCCACCACCGTAAGCCAGTGTGTTACGCGCACAATTACCGCGTGTCTCGCCGCCGTTTTTTCGCGAACCGGGGAAAGGGTTGGCACGGGCAG
>Ga0182016_10001477_pt1 | contig 28683 bp, 26 predicted proteins | sample 712S2MmetaG_FD_120491 | JGI IMG/M metagenome (GOLD analysis project Ga0182016, IMG submission 120491) | Permafrost microbial communities from Stordalen Mire, Sweden - 712S2M metaG | ecosystem: Environmental > Terrestrial > Soil > Wetlands > Permafrost | place: Sweden: Stordalen | collected...
GAGCACGAGTTGCCAGACGACCTTCCCCGTTGGCTTTACAGCCAGCTACACCTCTGGCAGCACGTTTACGGTCACCAACCCAATCCCCGGACCATTCCTGACCGTCAACGCTGCAGGCAACGCCGGCATCTTCACCTGGGGTGGAGTGACCGGCGGTTCTGCCGGCACCAACTCATGTGCGAGCTCAACCACCGGAACATTCGCGACCAGTAGCAGCACAACCACCCTTGCGAGCAACCTTGCCGCTGCGATCAATCTGTGTCCGGCAGCCGTCGGAGTCACTGCTTCGTCCGGCACCAATACCGTCACGCTCACCGCCATTACAGGTGGCACAGCTGGAAACAGCATCGCTTTGACCCCCACCGCCACCGGATTCTATAAGTGGACCGCCGGCGATCTGGCGGGCGGCACGGCGGGAACGAATACCGGCGCGAGCTTTGCCGTCGATGGCGTCGTGGGCGACAATGCCACCAATCTCGCCGCTGCAATCAACAGGAATGCCACAATTTCACCGGTGATTACCGCATCTCCGAGTGGCGGCGTTGTCACCCTGACCGCCGTAACGCCCGGAACAGGCGCCGATACCCTTACTACTACCGAGAGCTTGAACAACTTCTCCTGGCAGAGCACGACGCTCGGCGGGACCGGGGCCACCGCTGGAACCAATGGCACCACCTCCGGCACTGCAACGCCGCCTACGTTCGCATACTGGACCGGCACCACTTACGATGCGGCCTCGGCAGTGGCAACCAACATCGCAACCGCCGTCAACGCCAATGCCACTACCCGCGCAGCCATTACCGCGACTGCGAATACACCGGCAAGCGGCAACGTGACGCTCACCGCTATAACCTCAGGAGCTTCCGGCAACACCTTCTCAGCATCGGCCTCGGATTTTTCAGCTCTCACCGGAGCCGCGCAATTTGGCGGTGGCGCAGTGCCGACGGTCCAGCCCAACGCCTTTCCTGCAAAATATGGCGCCAGCCTTACTGCCGTGAGCTGCAGCGGCGATTTTGTCGTGTACCCGACTGGGCAAGCAGGCGGCACGGGCGCTTCAAACATTATTGCCTACGACAACATCTACGCAACTACCTGCACAGGTACCGTCCCATCGGCTTATTGGGCATATAACACGGGCACAGGATACGCTGTAACCAATTCGCCGATCATCTCAATGGACGGCACCCAGATTGCGTTCATGCAGTCGAACGGCGCAGGCGCACAGCTGGTTTTACTTAAGTGGAAAGCGGCCACCAGCTCCACCACTTCACCTGCCGCCATTACCAGCGTTGCCGCTTCTGCCTATCGGGCTTGCACAGCCCCATGCATGGTCGTCATACCGCTCGCAGACGGCGACGACGACTCGATCTCTGCGCCCTTTTACGACTACGCCAGTGACGATGCGCTTTACGTTGGCGATGACAGCGGCCAGCTTCACCAGTTCACAGGGGTTTTCTACGCCACTCCCGCAGAAACGGTCAGCGCCTCATGGCCGGTCGCCCTCGGCACCAACAAGGTGGCATCACCCGTCTACGACCCAGCTACCGGATATCTCTTTGTCGGCGACCTGGGCGGCGTGTTCTATTCAGTTGGCACAGGCAATGTGGGAACCACGTCGGGCAGCATTCACGGCAACACCGGGTCGGTGGGAGACGCCATCGCCGATGCACCCCTGGTCGACAGCAGCAATCAACGCGTCTACGCTTTTGTGACTACGGGGAACTCTCTTGACTATACGGGCGCAAATCTCGTCATGCAGTGGGACTCCTACTTCACCACGTATGGTTCTCCCGGCTTTGTCCCGCTTGGAACAGGCGGCACTGGATATTACCTCTACGGAGGCATGTTCGATAACGTCTACTTCCAGTCCACGAACGGCACCGGCAACCTCTATGTAGTAGGAAATACAGGTGCCACGAATGGGGCCGCGCTCTATCGGGTTGAAATCTCCGGCGCCGACCTCACGGGAACCGAGGTTACTTACGGTACCCTCTTCTCGGAGTCGGGCGCTCACCCGTATCCATCCCCGCTCACTGAATTCTGTAACGGCACATGCGCCGCAAATGCAACAGAAACCACCAGCGGCACCGACTACGTTTTCTTCAGCGTTAACCAGGGTGACGTAGGCGGATGCACAACCACCGCCGGCAATGGCTGCATCCTGGCCTATAACGTCACCAATCCGGCGGCAATCGCCATCGCCGGCACCGGCTTGAATGTTACCGAGACTTCATCGCCCGGATGCTGGGCGACCGGCGGAATCGTGATCGACAACGATGCCGCCAGTACCGGCGCGTCCCAGATTTATTTCGTCAATCTGGACGGCGCTGGAGCTGGAGGGCCCAATGGCGCGACAAGTTCGAATTGCACCACCGGCGCTGCCACCACCATCGACGCCGTGCAGGCCAAGCAGTCAAGCCCGTAGGAAAGGGAAGATGAAGAGAAACATCAACCTGGGTATATCATGAGGTCATAATGAGTGAATCGGAGCAGGAGCGGAAGAATCGGGCTACGCCTGAGAAGACCCCCAAGGTCAAGAAGCCGTACGTGAAGCCCGAGGTACGCTACGAGCGGGTTTTCGAAACCCTCGCTCTTTCTTGCGGCAAGGTGCAAGTCACGCAGGGATCGTGCCACTATAACCGCAAGGCCTCGTAGACTAAACCGCGCATGAATCAGGAAGCACAACGTCACGATATTTGTTGCGAGTTGGTCTGCGATGCAGCGCGCATCTCCGGAGAGGTACGTCTCAAGGTTGCCGGGGCCAGCATGTTGCCCGCGCTGTGGCCCGGCGACTTGCTCACCGTGCGGAGTTGCGATTCAGCCAAATTGAAAGAGAAACAGATTGCCTTGTACCGGCGGAATGGAAAGCTCACCGCGCATCGCATCAAGCAAGTCTCCGGCGATCGGCTCATTCTGCAGGGAGACGCGCTGCCCCACTTCGACCCTCCAGTAGAAGCATCGGAGATCGTCGGGCAAGTGGTCGGCATATTGCGGAGTGGCCGGACGGTTCGGCTTGAACACGCATTCTGGCAACAGGTTGTTTCATTCATGCTCCGGCACTCTGATCTTTTTACGCGCGCTACGCTCTATTTGAGCAGGCGCCTGGCGCGCTCATGGAATTTGCGGACTCCCTTTCGAAACCCGTCGCCGCAATCTCATCCCAGCTGACAGTCGAAAAGTGAGAGCGCGCTCAACCGTTTCCGCTCTCTTTTTCCAAAGTTCTCTCTAAGAAACCGGAATCGCGCGTCTCAATCGAGGTTTTGTCTTGTCTACGGCCATCAACAAAAATCGGGAACTGGCGCTCCTGATCGCCGTCGCCACGACCGAGCTAGATCGAAGCCGGCAGAGAGCCATCGAAGATCTGCTGGCTGGGCCGCTTGATTGGGAATGCCTGCTTTCCATGGCTGTCCAGCACGGTTTGGAGCCGCTGCTATTTCATCATCTGCATCGCATCGCTTCGCACTTGGCGCCTTCAGACATCATGCAGGCGTTGCGGGCCGATTGCATGTCGATCGCCGCGCGCAATCTGATTCTTGCGTCGAATCTCAAAATCATTTCGGCCCACTTGCGCTCCCGGAAAATCGAACACATCGTGTATAAAGGCCCGTTGCTGGCCGAGACGTATTTTGGAAACTGCGCGCTTCGCGTGTCGCACGATCTTGATATCTTTGTGCCGCCATCCGAGCTCGCAGTCACCCGTGACGCGCTTGGCGAGATCGGATTCAGAGATAAATACGGCCTCAATCGCGCTCAGCAGGCCATGTCTTTCCGTTTCGGTTTTGAGCATTCATTTACCGCGGCCGGAGGAATTGACCTGGATCTTCATTGGCGCGTAGTTCAAAAATTCAAATCCAGCTCGCTGGATATGGAAGGAATCTGGCAACGCGCGACCCCGGCCCGCGCCTGGGATTGCGATTTGCCCACATTCTGCCCTGAAGACTTGCTGGTCGCGCTTTGTCTTCACGCCGGCCATCACGGCTGGATGCAGTTATCGCACATCTGCGATATTGCTCAGCTGCTCAAGCGTTACCCGAATTTGGACTGGAATATTGTGCGACGGCATCTGGGCGATTCAAACACTACGCGGATGGTTTACGTGAGCTTGAATCTGCTCCAGCAGCACTGGGAGGCGGAGATCCCTGGAGATTTGATCGACGCCATGCTGGCCGACCCGCATGTCGGAAGATTAACCCGGCGCATCCAAACTGAAATATGGCCTTCGTCGAAGCCTGCGCTGACAACATCCAGTTTTCGCTGGCTAATGGATCGTTCCTCGGGCGTCAACCTTGTTGACCGCATGCGTTTGTTCACCGGAACCCTCTTTTGTCCGGCGAGCGAAGATTTTGAAATGTTCAGGCTGCCTGAGATATTCGCGCCACTCTACCCGGGGCTGCGCGCACTACGCCTGGCCTTCAAATACACTGTGTCATGACAGTTTTGATTCGAACAGCCTCGAAGCAGAGTATCGACATAACGACCGCAGTCGACGCATTCCCTGGCAGCGATTTTCCAGTGGGACTCGACCTGCCAGAGGTTAGCGGCTTGCCGGCGTCGTAGACTTGTTCGATACCAGCGTTCCAAGGGCGATACCGGCAGCGCCGGCGATGATAAGCGCTCCGATGAGCACCTTCGAGTCGAATCCCGCGCCGGATGTGCCCTTGGCGACTTGCTTGTCGTTTGAGACATCGATTACAGCTGCCGCGCCAAGCGATGGCTTGACCTCTGAGCTAATCGTCCCGGTAAGCGTAACAATCGCGCCCACCTGTCTGGCAAAGGTTTTGGTCGCAGCCGCATTAGCCGACAATTGATAGACCACGCCGGTTGACGTCACTGTGATGAAGTACGTGCCAGCCTCTATGTCCAAGGTTCCGGTAACGGTGATCGAGCTTGGACTGGGGCTTGGGGTTCCAGCCTGCACCATTCCAAAAGACAACGGATGCCCCGGACTCACGCGCGCCAGCAAAAGTCCATTTTCATTCGTTACTTGAAATTGACCGGTCAGAGTCGCAACCTCGACCGTGTGCGCGCTATCCATTGAAACTACGCCGCTTGAATTTGCTTCGCTCGGCGATACGCGCAGGCCATTCGCCTCGAAACTAAACGAGCCGGAAGGCGTCCATTCGCCTATCCCTTGCTGAAGAATGAGCCGATCGCTATGAAGCGTTCCGCGTGAATCTTGAGCGAGCTTAATCTCCCCGCCTTTATCGATGCGCAAAGCAGCCGCTGCCTGTCCGGTTTCAACAACTGTTCCATCGAAGAGCGTCGCGTCACCATTAACACTGTAGCCGTCTACGCGCATGTCTCCGCGGGCGCTCACAGTACCAATCGCTTTAGTCCCGGTCGCAGCATAAGACAACGTGCTAAAAATCATGAGGTATGCTGGAAGCTTTGACATCATGACGGGGCCCTTCGAAGACAGAATATCTGCCCTTATTCTACCCTTGGTATGCATGGAAGTACACGACCTGAAACATAATTTACATTTCAATTCGCACATGAGAGGGGGATTGCAAAAGCACTAAAGTTGTACATGTGTCATACATTAACTCTTAAACTCTTTACGCACAGAGCACACGCAATCGGCATTGCCCATTCAGAACCAACAAGAACAACCAGTCATCGATAATCAGAAGTTATGAGGCAGTAGCTATGCCGGATAATTGTTGAGTTAGAACAAATGCAAGATGTTACTTTTTCCGCTATGTTGAACAGGATGCCCAAACTTACCCGGCTTTGTGCAATAGCGATGCGCGTCGTTGTTGCGTGTGCGTGCCTGCTGGGAGCCTGGAGCTCATTGAAGATCGCCCGAGCTGACCGTCTTTTCAGGCAGGACTCCGCGGATGCGATTCGCTCGGCAATCGTCCTGGCCCCGGACAATTCTGCGTATTTCATGCGCCTGGCCCAGTTAGATGAAAGCCACGCGGTGGAGCTTCTCCGCACTGCGCTCCGCCTCGACAATTACAACGCTCAAGCGGATATCGAGTTAGGGCTTCAATATGAGGCAGGCGGCGATCCCAGCCATGCGGAGATGTTACTGCTCCAGGCTGCTGCGATCGACCACACCTACTTGCCTCGCTGGAGTCTCGCCAATTTCTATTTGCGCCACGATAACATCCCTGCATTCTGGATCTGGGCGCGCAGTGCCGCGGAGATGCCGGGCGACGACGTGGGAGCGCTCTTTGAATTGTGCTGGCGGGTTTCTCCGGATCCGGATCGGATTGCAGCAAACATTCTGAATGACGATCCTCAACTTCTTCGTCAGTATCTTGAGTTTCTGCTCGGCAAAGGGCAGCTGCAGGCAGCCACCGGCGCTGCATTGCGCCTGGTCCGTGACGAAGGGCCGGAGACGGATCGCGAACGCATGTTTCTTGTCGTGAACCAACTGGTTGACGCCAACTATGCGACCGAGGCCAATGAGCTCTGGCATCAAATGATTCAGGATCGTTGGGTGGTGGCCGAGACTACTCCGCCCAATAACAGGCTTTTCTCGCGGATTCCACAGCCGGTCAGCTTCGATTGGGCGCTCTCGTCCTACGATGGCCTGCATTCGTGGCCGGGGCCGAATGGACTCGAAACAGAATTCACCGGAGAAGAGCCGGAGAGCTGCACTTTTGCTGAGCAGACTGTTGTCCTTGAGCCAGGCAATTACATATTGAAATCCCCTTACCTCACCAACGGTATTGAACCCGATACCGGAATCCGCTGGCAGATCGTCGATGCCAGGTCGAATGCGGTGCTCGCCGAATCTTCCGACCTTTCCAGCGACACGCAGCAGCAGTTACAATTGGCATTCTCCGTTGCGCCCGGCAACTCTCTTGTGCGTCTTCGTTTGGTTTACAAACGCAGCCTCGGGACAACCCGTATCGCAGGGACCCTGGTAATTCCATCTATTGAGATTCAAAGCCTTGCGCATCTATGACTTGTCCTAAGTGCAGTAGCCAGAATATCCGCGTATCCCGGCATCCCCATTGGAACGATGCCATCTATCGCATTCGAGGGCGCCAGCCCTATCGTTGCCGAAAATGCCGCTTTCGGTTCTTTGCCCCAATTCACGCATTGCCGCACCCCGATCTGTCGAGCCCTCATCACATTCCAATCATGAGTGCTCGGCGTCGAAAACGAATCATACGGCGCCTGATTGTGGTCGCGATCTTCGCAGCGAGTTTCCTAATATTCTGGTTGTACCTGCGCTATATAACCACTGACCGGACTCCGGCGAGCGGTTCCAGGGCAACGCCCGCTCAGCTGATAAATTCCACTAGTCAGACAGCATGATCCCGCACTGCCCCGCGCAGCTGACATGGCAGATGCTTCAAGAAATACGTCTTAAGTAAGCATGATCTGGACCAGGCCGGACGGAGCACTCCGCTGGCTTGCCTGCCACGCGCTCGGGATTCCGGTTCGCGCCTCAGACTTGGCGCAATCTGAGGGCGACGGCCCGCGCATGCTTCCTTCCATGTAGGCCAGGCCGGGGCACCGCGTGCAATAGGCAACGTGGCCGCACTGCGAGCATGTCGGCAAGTCGCGAACCTGAACAGACCGCAGCTCTGTCAGCGCCTCTGACCGCCACCAGATCTCCCGAAAAGTCTTCTCGCGCAGGCTTCCGCAAGGCATTGGAAATTGCACGCAGGGGAACACGTCGCCATTCGGAGCTATGTACGCGAGTGTATGTCCGGCGCTGCAACTGTACCCGTCGAGCACGTTCTCGTCTACGGTCGAAACCGGAGCGCAATACTCGCCCACGTTCCCCACAAATTCCTCGGTGCGAAATACTTCTTCAAGTTCCTTAGCTGATATTCCAAGGTTCAGAACCGACCGGTCGCCATTAAGCATCGGCGTTATCGTTGGATCGATAACAAAAGAAATGCCAAGATCCTTTGCCAGTTGCTGCACAGCCTTGCCGCTTTTCACGTTCTGCTTCATCAGCACATTGGTGATTGATACCTTTACGCCCTGCGCCGTGAGGTGCCGGATGGCCTCGATCGAGCGCTTCAGCGAACCGGGCAATTTGGTGATCGCGTCGTGTATCTCGGGGCGGTCGGAATAAATGCTGATCTGCACCTGCTCGATTCCGAGTTGCTTCAACCGCGCGGCTTCCTTGGCCCTGATCATCACCGCGTTGGTCTTCAGTTTCACATTGAATCGCAGTTCCCGGGCGTACTCCAGGATTTCAAAGCAATCGCGCCGCAACAAAGGTTCTCCGCCGCTGATGCTCAAAAAAAATGTCCCGCAATCGGCCAGCTGCCGCAGCACATCTTTGATCTCGGCGGTGCTCATTTCATCCTTGCCATCGTGATCAAGATAGCAATGAACGCAGCGCTCGTTGCAGCGCCACGTGATGTCAAGATGAGCGCTCAATGGAATGCCCTGAGCAGTCGCCTTCTGGTTCATTTCTTCAAGCAGACTCATGAATTCTCCCTACTGCGAATCCGATTGGCCAGAGACAACCAATATGCCGTGTTTCGATAGCTCATCGACAAATTGCTTCGCATCCGCCGTAGCATCTTCTATGCTGACATCGAATTCAGCGCACACTTTTTCTTCCACGATGCGCGACAGGGGAGTAACGCCGTCCGCAGCCTCCCAAATCGCCGTGCCCGTCGGATTCAGCATGAAAATCGTCGAATCAACGGTGGACATGATGATCGTTTCATCGCCCAATACCCGCGCTGCAATCGCTGGGCTCTTGGCTACAAAAATTTCGCTAGTTGCCATCTCTCATCCAATCAATTCCCAGACCCGCTGGTCGGGATAAAACGAAAGCTCGAAAACCGGCACCGCTGCTACAAAGGCGCAGGCTGACTCAAACACCAGGCGCACCAGTTCTTTATCGTGCGCAAAAAAGAGGATATTTCTAAGCAGCCGGCGAACCGCCTGGGCCGGCTCGATACGTTCAATCCGGTTCTCTGGCGCCTTTGACAGCAAATACAACGCGGCGATCGGCGCCGAAACATTTTTCCCAGGCTCGCCCAGTTCACCCGCAAAGGGCGTGCCATACGCCAGGTAGTGCCCCTCAGTAAAACTCACGTAAGAAGCCTCATCCGTAAGCAGGTCCACATCGAATGGCGCCAGCCTGGCGATCGTGGTTTTTCCCGCTTCAGATAGTCCGGAAAACAGAAATGCTTTGCCGTTCCGTACCGCGCTCGATGCGTGAAGCAGAAACCCTCCCGTTCGCGCCAGCAGAAGCGTGTGCGCGATGCGCAGCACCGAATCGACGGAATACGGATTGGCCGACTGTCTGATCTCTCCCTCACAACTTTCCGGATTCCACCTGGCGCGGAAATCGCCACGTTCCATCCTCCATTCGCCACCCTCAAACCACACCTCAGCGTCGCTATCGGGATCGAACGTCTCTGGATGCACCAGATCCACGCGGAAGGTGAAGCCGGCTTTCACATCGGGCTTCATATAGTCACGATAACGGTCATTGAGAATCCGCACGAATGCGGCGTCGGTCGTCTTGAGCGCAATGGGGATGCCGCCTATCTCAATGACCACTTCGTGGCAGCTTGCGCCGCCGTTGGAGAGACTCATGGGTAGCGCAATTCTACAACAAAACAAGCTGTTTTAGACCACTTTTCCTCAAACGATTTCAAGCACGGCCGCAAGCGGATCGTATAGAAGAAATGCGGATTGCCACGCGCCGGAGAATGAATTGCGGCATCAACCCTCAACGCTTCTGCGCGCCACGATCGCCATAGGCTTCCGTTCACCGGTCGAAGAGGGGTTTGAAGGCTTCACCGTCGAATCGTTTCGCGTTGAGAGTGCTCCAGCCGATTCCTGAGGCGGAACGCCCGCGGCATCTGCCTGGCGCTTCGATAGCAGATGGATCTCATTACGTTGGCGAGCAGCAAGGTTATTATTCAGGTCCGTTTGCTTGGTGGTGCTCAAGGCAGCTCCTGTGGTTTGTTTGCTTTTGAAGACGCTCGTCTGAAGCAAGAACAGGAACGCCGAAAACGAGAAGGGGGAAGTGGGGCTTAGCTTTAAGCATACTCTGAATGGCTCTTGCGCGCGAAGAACGGCTGCACCGGGGTGCGGGATTCACGTTCTGCCTGAGTGGGGAGGCTGCATTCAGCCGTCCAGCCGATTTCTCAGCCGCTCGCGTTCATCAGCCAGCACTTCAGAAGCCGGTCCCTGCGCAATCTTTCGTCCCTCTTTGAGCAGCAAGACTTCGGCTCCAAGAGCCAGCGCATCGGTCGCATCGTGCGTTGCCATCACCGCCTGCACGCCGTTTGCCGATGCCCATTTCTGCAACCGGTCCAGCAGCGCATCGCTGGCCGCGCCGTCCAGCGCAGAGAACGGCTCGTCCAGCAGCAGCAACATCGGCGCTGGAGCCAGCGCCCTGGCCAACGCCACGCGCTGTGCCTGCCCGCCCGACAAATTCTGCGGCCGCCGCCCAGCTAGTTCTGCTGCACCCACCAGCGCCAGCATCTCCTCAACACCGCGCGCGCGGCCAATCCGGTCCATTACCTCGAGTCCATAGCCCACGTTCTCTGCCACAGTCAGGTGAGGGAAGAGCGAGGGTTGCTGCGCCACCAGGCCTGTCTGCCGTTTTCCCGGCCGTACTGCAAAACCGCGCGCCGAATCGCTCAACACGCGCCCATTCAGCGCCATGCGCACCCGGTTTCCATCATTGAGCCCCGCCAGCAGCCGCAGCAGCGTGCTCTTGCCCGCGCCCGACGGCCCGAAAATCACCGTCCACGCCGCCGCAAACTTGCCCTCGACCTGAAGGTGAAACCCGCCGCGATGCGCGTCGACTGCAAACTCAAGACCAGTCTCAACCACGGTTGCGCTCTCCTTGGGGCCTCACACTCGCGCCCGCCCGCAACCCCGGCCGTGACCGGGAATAAATCAGTACCAGCGCGGCCAGGCTGAACACAATCAGCAATCCCGCAGTCCGCATTGCCGCCGCGTAATCAAAGTTCTCCACTTGGTTGTAGAGCAGGATCGAGAGTGTCCGCGTTGCTCCCGGAATGTCGCCGCCCAGCATCAGCACCACGCCAAACTCGCCCACGGTGTGCAGAAAGCTCAACACCACGGCAACAATCAGCGACTGCTTTGCCAGTGGCACCAGGACGGTTTTCACAATGCGCGCCGGAGACGCGCCCAAAAGCCGTGCCGCGTCAAGCAGGTTGGCAGGCACTGCCGAGAAACCCGCGACGAGCGGCTGTAGCGCAAAAGGCAGGCTGTAAATTACCGAGCCAACCACAAGCCCATCGAACGAGAACGCCAGAGGGTGCCCGATCAGCGCGGCGATTCCGCGGCCCACGGCGGTGCGTGGCCCCAGCAGAACCAGCAGAAAAAATCCCAGCACGGTGGGCGGCAAAACCAGCGGCAGCGTTGCCGCAGCCTCAATTACAGCCAGCCATCGCGCCCGCCCCAGCACCAGCCACGCCGCCAGCGGAATGCATACTGCCAGCAGAATTGCTGTTGTCGCCGTCGCCAGTTTCAGTGTGAGGAGAAACGCCTGCCAGTCCATAAGCGCCAATCAACAGAGTAGCTCCCAGACTTGGCGGTTTGGTACTGATTTCTCCAAAAGAATACGGAATACTGGCCAAACGGGCGACGATTCAGCGCGGATCGGTGTTCCTTAATTCGCCGGCGTCAGCCCGCTCTTCTCAAGCTCAGCCTGTACCGGTGCCGACAGCAGAAAATCCAGAAACCGGTGCGCCGCATCCCGGTTCTTCGTCGCCGTCACAATCACCGCACCCTGCTCGATCGGCGGATAAAGATCGCGCGCGATCACAAAATACGATCCACTCGAAGAGAGCTGCGGCGTCATCGCAGAGGTCAACGAAATCAGCCCCGCATCCGCATTCCCCGACTCCACAAACTGCGCGGTCTGCGCAATGTTCTCGGCGGTCACGATGCGCGGCTTCAGGACGTCGTAAAGTTTCAGGCTCGTCAGCGCAGCCACTGCTGCCTTGCCATACGGCGCGCGGTCGGGATTCGCGATTGCCAGCCGCTTCAAATCAGGCGAACGCAACAAATCGAGCGAGGGCGCAGGCTGCTTTGAGTCCTTGCGCGTCCACAGCACCAGCGTGCCCTTGGCGTAAGTGATCGGTGTTGACGAGCCCTTCAATCCTGCCGCATCCGCGAGGCCGGCATCGATCAGCTTCTTGGGGTAGCCCAGGTCCGCCGATAGAAACACGTCGAAGGGCGCGCCATTTTGAATCTGTGTCGTCAGCATGGCCGAAGCCTGGAATGTCGCCTCCACATGTATGCCCGTCGTGTGCTCAAATTCCGTCAGAATCGGCGGCAGAACCGGGGTAAGATCGGCTGCTGCGGCAATGCGCAGCGTGGTTTGCGCGTGCGCCGCAAATGCCGCAATCAACAATAAAAGAGCAGGGAAGAGTCGCTTCATTATCGCTTGACCTCACCGTGGCTGCACCCAGGAACCGCCGTACACTGGTAGGCTAAATCTTAAGGTTATGAACGACAACCTACACCAATTACGCTGCTTCGGTTGCGGGACTCGCATTGCGGGTGCCGAGGCTCAACCAGATTTTCGCTGCGCTCTCTGCGGAGACCTGTTTGAAGTCGATTATCCGGGCTGGATTCAGAAGAAAGGCCCCGACCGCCCCAATCCCGGTGCCCTCAAGTGGCTGTGGCGCGAGCGATGCTGCTCCTCTGAGGCGCTCGATCAGTCTGGCGTCTGGCGCTTCCGCGAACTGCTGCCCATCCTCGACAGCTTTGGCGACGCAGTAACCCTGCGCGAAGGCAACACCCCGCTTTACCGGCTGCCTAAAGTCGGCAAGGTTCTCGGCATCGACCAGCTCTACGCCAAGCACCAGGGCATGAATCCCACCGGCTCGTTCAAAGATACCGGGATGACCGCTGCAATGAGCGTGGCACGCGAACGCCGCTTTGAGTGGGTCGCCTGTGCTTCAACCGGCAACACTTCGGCCGCCATGGCCGCCTATGCGGCGCGTGCCGGGCTCAAAAGTCTGGTGCTCATTCCCGACGGCAAAATCGCCTGGGGAAAGCTGTCGCAGGCCATGGACTACGGCGCTCTAACCTGCCAGCTCAAAACCGACTTCGACGGCTGCGTCCGCGTCTTAACCGAAATCGTCAGGCGCGCGCCCATCTACCTGCTCAACTCGGTCAACCCGTACCGGCTCGAAGGCCAGAAGACGCCTGCCTTCGAAATCGCCGAGTCCTTCGACTGGAACGTTCCCGACCACCTGATCGTTCCCGGCGGCAACCTTGGCAACAGCTCGGCCCTGGGCAAGGGATTCCGCGAAATGAAAGAACTCGGGCTCGTCGCGCGGGTGCCGCGAATCTCCGTGATTCAGGCTGCCGGCGCCAATCCGCTGGTACGCAGCCTGGCGCTTACCAGGGGCGCGTCCATCGAGCCGGTCGAAGCGCACACCCGCGCCACGGCCATCCGCATCGGCAATCCCGCTTCATGGCGAAAGGCGGCGCGCGTCATTCAAGAGTCCGGCGGCTGGTGCATCGATGTAACTGAAGCCGAGATCGCCATCGCCAAGGCCGAACTGGGTGCTGAAGGCCTGGGCTGCGAGCCCGCCTCGGCTGTCACCCTTGCAGGCCTCAAGAAACTACGCGCCAAGGCGCTCATCCACGCAAGTGAAACGGTGGTGCTGGTGCTCACCGGCCACACACTCAAAGATGCTGATTACACCATCGACTTCCATCGCGGAACCTTACTCAACGACGAAGAGATGTTGGGCGTTGAATCCGAGATTGAAGCTCTGCGCCGCAATGCCATCGTCACTGACGCTACGCCTGAAGCAGTGCTCTCGGCCATGAAGGGCGTCAGGGTATGAGCACCTCTGCAAGCCCTGGGCCAGGCAAAATCCACTTGCGCCTTCCAGCCACCTCGGCGAATCTCGGCCCCGGCTTCGATGCGGTCGCAATCGCTCTCGACTTTTATCTCGATATCGAGGCCGAGCCTGCCGTGGAATTCTCAATCGAGCCGACTGGCAGGAACGCCGAGCGCTGCGCCCGGCTCGAAGACAACTTGATTATCGAGGCCTACAAGCGCCTGCTTCGCGCCAATCAGCGCGAAATCGTTCCGCTCGCCATCAAAATGCAGAACCAGATTCCGCTGGGGATGGGCTGCGGCTCTTCAGCTGCCGGACGGCTTGCTGCAATCGCTCTGGCCAACCACTTCGGACAGCTTGGTCTCAGCCCTGAAGCCGTGCTCGACGAAGCCTATATGCTTGAGGGCCATCCAGATAATGTCGCTGCCTGCTGGTTGGGCGGGTTCGTAGCCTCGGTCTGCGAAGGCCGCCGGGTTTTTCCCGTGCACGTAGCGCCCCCCGGGGACTGGCGGGCCATCGTCGCGCTCCCGGCAGAGCCGTTGCCCACCAGCGTAGCCCGTTCGGTGCTTCCGGCCAGCTACTGGCTCCACGACGTTGTGCAGAACCTGCAATCGGTCTCGCTGCTCGGCCTGGCTTTTGCCCGTGGCCGCGGCGACCTGCTGCGCCTGGCCATGCAGGACAAGGTTCACCAGCCCTATCGCGCCGCCATCTGCCCTCTTTTGCCCCTCCTGCTGCCTCTTGCCGGCGACCACGGAATCCTCGGCGCCTCCTTGAGCGGAGCCGGACCCTCGGTGCTCGTGATCGTCGATAACGAATCGAGCCTCCCAGGTGCGGAGACAGCAATCCGGCATGCGCTCGGAGCGCAGGAAAATCTCGAATTATTCTCCACAAAATTCATCGCGCAGGGCGCAAAAGACATGTCTCAAATGGCCGGCTTTTGAGCGGAAATTGATCGCTGTATCACTGAATTGGCGTTATATTTTAGTAATCTGATCGAATACGCCAGTTATCTTTCTTGTCAATCACCAAATAACTGATTACCGGATTGTTACCTAAGTTTACTTGCCTTTCATTGGATGAACACATAAATTCGCTGCGTGGGCAGTTCTGGGGGAGGGCTGCTCTAGCGCCCGTGATCCTTTTGGATCCGGGCGCTTCTAATTTCAGGGAGCATCGATGTCGCTTCCAAGAGGCATCGATGTTGCCACTTCCTTTTCGCGCTTTTTGCGAACAGGGTGGGAAGCACGATCCCAAAACGATCCATTTCCATGCCCCACCTTCCGCCTTCAAGCCTTCCCCGCGAGCCCCACCACAACCCCATGTACCGTTGCGGTTCCTCACCCCCGCTTATGCGACTTTTTGGGATGATGTACATCTTATAAACAGCTTGTTCCTGTAAACTGGCTAAGAATTCGTACAGGGAGTTGAGGGAGAAAAATGGCTGGGTTGGGTGTGATTGAAGTTAACGATTCGAATTTTGAACAAGAAGTGCTAAAGAGCGAAGTGCCGGTGCTGGTGGACTTTTGGGCTGTCTGGTGCGGCCCCTGCAAGGCGATCGCGCCCATCATCGACACACTGGCCGCGGCTTATGCCGGCAAGGTGAAGATTGCCAAGATGAATGTGGACACGAGCACCTCCACGCCGATGCGGTATCGCGTCCAGGCGATCCCCACGCTCATCTTCTTCAAGGACGGCAAGCCGGTCGATCAACTGCTGGGCTACAGCCCGCAGTCAGTCATCGAAGAAAAGGTACAGAAGCTGATCGGCTCCAACGTCACCGCCTAAGCGCAATGATCGAGGCCCGGCTTAACGGCCGGGCCTTCGTACGTCTGGACTAATAAAGCCGGATCTACATGATCAGCGGGTACCCCGTTCAAGCTTCGCTTGGGCGGTAAGACGATTTCAACAACCCAGGAATCTCCATGCCCCATCCATTCGCGCGTCTTTTTGCGCGAATGGGTGGGACACCACGAATCGCAACCCGCCTCACTCACCCTCTCCCGCGAAACTGAATGATCCGTCTCCGGTCGCGCTTAGTCGGCCGTCTCTCCGGCAGGGGACTGATAAGGTCAAGCGCCTTTTTCTGCACGGCCAATCGCTGCCGCGCCTCATGGCTCTCAGCAGTTTCCTCATAGAGCGCCTGTGCGGACGCCGCCGGACCGCGCATCGCACTCAACCCCTTCACATCCACCTCGAACGCTCCGCCCTCGTTCACAATGTGCAGCCGGTCGCCCACGCGCACCTCGCGAGAAGGCTTGGCCGCAATTCCATTCGACTGGATCCGCCCCAGGTCGCACGACCGCGACGCCAGCGCCCGAGTCTTGAAAAACCGCGCCGCCCACAGCCATTTATCGATCCGTATCCCGTCCATCGCTGATCCCTGATCCCTGATCCCTGATCTCTATTTCTCTGCTTTTGCCCCATGCATCAACGCCAGGCACCGTCGCGCGTACTCGGCCTTGTAAGCCGCAACAGCATTCTCATCGTGGCAGGAACCCGCAGCTTGCGCCTATTCAAGGCACAATCATAGATCAATCGAAAGCCCGCTTCAGCAGGCGTAAGAGGGCCGCGCAAGTCGTCTACAGATCGCCGCGTTAACTGCTGACGCGTGTCGTCGCAGCCGCCTCGTGAAAGTGCTTCCAGATCGTCTCTGCCGTCTTCCTCTGCACAACAGCAGCCAGCGATTCCACGGTCGCCTGCTGCACATCGCGCAGCGAGCCGAAGTGTTCAATGAGCCGCTGCCGCATCCGCGGTCCCACTCCCGGAATATACAGCAGCTCCGACTTGCGGTCGCGCATGGCCCTGCGCTGCCGGTGATAGCCAATCGCAAACCGATGGCTCTCGTCGCGGATCATCTGCATGAGATGTAAAACAGGAGACCGCCGGTCGAGCACGATCGGCTCGTCTTCCGCGCCGTAGAGGTAGATCACCTCTTCCCGCTTGGCAATCGATGCCAGCGGCTGCGAGGTGAAGCCCAGCGACTCAAGCGCGTCGGCCGCGGCGTGCAGCTGCCCCAGTCCGCCGTCGATCAGAATCAACGACGGCATCGGCTTGCCCTCATCTTTCACGCGCCTGTAACGGCGCTCCACAACCTCGCGCATTGAGGCAAAATCGTCCACACCAAGGACCGTCATTACCTTGAACTTGCGATATTCCTGTTTGTTCATCTTGCCGTCTTCCCACACCACCATCGAGGCAACCGTCTCCGCGCCCTGGATGTGAGAAATGTCGAAGCACTCAATGCGCTTCGGCAGCTCAGGCAGCATCAGCGCGTCGGCCAGCGCCTCCTGAATGGCCTTGCGCGAGGGCTCAAGCACCCTGAATCGCTGCGTGTACGACTGGTGCGCGTTCTGTCCGGCAAGGTCAACAAGCGACTTTTTGTCGCCACGCTGCGGCACCGCGATCTCGATCCTGTGCCCCGTCCGCTCGCTGAGCAGCGCCGCCAGCAACTCGCGATCCGCAAACTCCGCAGGCACAAGAATGGTGCGCGGCACATACTGCTGGTCGATATAGAGCTGCTTGAGCAGGGCCGAGAAAACTTCGCCTGCGTTGAACGTTGTTGCGCCGGTTTGCGTTTCGCTTTCCTCTGAGGAGTCGACTGACCACTGACCACTGATCACTGACCACTGTTCCTGCAATTCTTCCCAGAAAAACTCCCTGCGATCCACGATCTTGCCGTTGCGCATGTGGAACAGATTGACAGCCAGCGATCCATCTTCAAAGTGGTAACCGAAGACGTCGGCCTCGTCTTCCTGCTCAACCGTGGCGATCCGCTGCTTCTCCTGCAACTGATGGACTGTCGAGAGCTGATCGCGCAGCCGCGCCGCAGTCTCAAACTGCTCCGCCTCGGCCGCGGCATTCATGCGCGCGGTAAGCGCCTTTTGCAATTCGGTATGGCGCCCTTCAAGAAAAAGCTGCGCGTCCTTGACTGCCTGTGCATACACCTCAGGCGTCGTGAGCCCTTCAACACATGGCCCCAGGCAGCGATGGATGTAGTACTGCAGGCAGGCGCGCGGATGGTAACGCGACAGGTCGACCTTGCAGCTGGGGATGAGGAAGCTGCGATGAATCAGCTCGGCCACCCGGTACGCCAGGTTGCCGGGAAAATACGGACCGTAGTAAGCCGAGCCGTCTTTTCGCAGCCGCCGTGTGACAAACACCTTTGGAAACCGGTCGGCCAGCGTCAGCTTCACGTAGGGGTAGGTCTTGTCGTCTCTCAGCAGGATGTTGAACCGCGGTTTGCGCTGCTTGATCAGGTTGTTCTCAAGCGCCAGGGCCTCATGCTCGTTGGCCACCAGGATGTATTCGAGGTCGACTGCCTCGCGCATCAGCGAACCGGTTTTGGCGTTGGCCTGCGACGCCTCAAGCAGGTACGATCGCACCCGCGAGCGCAGGTTCTTGGCCTTGCCCACATAAATAACCTCGCCTTCAGCGTTTTTGTAGAGGTACACGCCGGGGTTGGTGGGCAGTGTGCGGATTTTCTCGTAGAGGTCCATTCGCGTAAAAACCCAGAAAGAGGGCCAGTTAACAGGATAGCGTCAACGTCGGGGCAAGGGCTTTGTCATCGGGAGCGCCATCGCGGTAGAGGGAATCCTTACCTGTTCAAGTAAAAATTACATGATTAACTCATCCCGCCGCTTCGGTCCATCGCCCACTAAACCGTTCATCAGAAGCCACTTAAGCAGAGTTAGCCGATTGGAAGCCGGGTTGCATCCAACTTAAGCGGATAGGACGGCAACTCCAATAGAAGGCGGCCCGGTGCATGTAAGGCAGCCGGCCCAAAAAAGGGGACAACCACCATGACCAGACAATCGTTGATGTGCATTATGGCTACCGCCAGTTTCGCAGTGCTTGGAGCGACCGGCTGCGCAACCAAGAACTATGTAAAGACCCAGACAGCCCCGATCATTCAGAAGACGGGCGAAGTTGAGAATCAGACGGCCGAAAACAACCGCCAGATTCATAATGTGGACGAGAGCGCCCAGGCCGGCATCAAGCAGGCCCAGTCCAGCGCCGACACCGCGAACCAGAACGCCCAGCAGGCATCGACTGCGGCCGGCCAGGCCAACACCGCGGCCAACGACGTGGCCCAGCGCGCCGATTCGCTCGACGCCGTGGTCAAGGGGCTCGACAACTACAAGCAGATTGGAGATGTGTCGGTAAACTTTGGCTTCGACAAGAGCGTGCTGACCGCCGACGACAAGCAGCAACTCGATAGTTTTGGCACACAGCTGGCATCGTCAAAGAGCTACATTCTCGAGGTCACCGGCGGCACCGATTCTGTTGGCCCGGCAGATTACAACTACGACCTCAGCAACCGCCGCGCGGATGCGGTGGTGCAGTACCTGGCCACCAAGTACAACGTTCCGGCGCATCGCTTCTACCTGATCGGCATTGGCAAGGATCAGGCGGTTGCCGACAATAAAACGCGAGAAGGCCGCGCCAAGAACCGCCGCGTTGAGATTCAGATGCTGACCAACATGCAGGCTGACAACACAGCACCTACGGAAGGGTCGAACCAGCCGCTCTCAACTCAGCCTGGCTCAGCCCAGCCAGCCCCTGCGGCCAGCCCCGCTTCCACAACCGGAACGTCGAGCCCGGCTGACACCGTGAATGAGTAACAACGCAGCCGGCAGGCAAGTGTAAATGTTTATATAGAAAGCCTATACATAGAACGAGAGGGCGGGCCTGTTCGGTCCGCCCTTTACACATCTGAATCGCGCAGCTTAGACCGAACTCTCTCAACCATGCACGACCCTCAACCAACCCCACTCAATCCAGCACCCGAAATGGGTGCCCCATCCTCGCGATGTCTTTGTTTTTGTCGCTAGGGTGGGATAGCACGACCCTCAACCAACCCGTCTCAATCGCAGCCTGTTTAGCCTCTGCCCTGGTACAACTACCCTCAAAACACTCAGAGCTGCTTCACATGCTCCGCGCGAACGTCGTTAGCCGTAAACAAACGCAGAAATGGCGATCCCTGTGCCGCGGCCTCAACTGCCGGCCTGCCGTTGGCCTCTTCGCGCTCGACAATGCACACAACCGCAACAACCTTCATGCCGGCCTCTTGCGCCGCTTCAATGGCGTTGATGGTCGATGCGCCGGTGGTGCACACGTCGTCGACGATCACCACGTTCGCCCCTTCCTGGCAGAAACCCTCGATGCGCCGCTTGGCGCCGTGCGCCTTCTCGGCCTTCCTCACCAGAAATCCGTGAATCAGCGGCGCTGAGTGATTTGTCTGCGCCCGCCATGCGCTGGCCGTTGCCACGTTCGAAACAATAGGATCGGCGCCCATAGTGAGCCCGCCAACTGCCGCTGCTTCAATGCCGTTTGCCTCAAGTAATTCGAGAATGGCGTGTCCCGTGAGACGGCCTCCTTCGGCATGCAGCGTAGTGGTGCGGCAGTCGATGTAATAGTCGCTGCTGCCGCCCGATGAAAGCGTGAACTGGCCAAGGCGAAAGCTCAACCGTGCGAGAAGCGAAAGTAACTGCTGTGCGTGTGTTGGTGTGGGCATCAGCACTATTCTAAAGGGCAGAGTTGTCTGACGTCAGTTATCAGTTGTCAGCGAGCGCCATGCCGATGTGATTCAACAAGCCGGTCACTGACCACTGACAACTGATCACTGACAACTGTCTTTCACATCTTGTCCAAATGCTTGAAGCCTTCGGTTCCCAGCAGCATCATCGAAAAGATAAGGAAGTTGTAGAAGGAATGGACCAGAACGCTTGCCGCCAGCGAACGCGTAATCAGCCTCACTGCGCAAAGCGCCAGGCTCACGCAGGCCAGTAGCAGGACCGCATCAACCGAGTTGCCGGTTTGTTCCGCGTGCATCAGCGCAAAAGGCGCCGAGGTAACGATGGACGCGATCGCCATGGCGCTCAAAGACCATTGCGGACTTCCGTCGGACGCGAGCGGGAGTCGCGGCTTTTTGTAGAATCGCTCAGCGAGCCAATCGTAGGCGGTGCAGAGCGCCGGAAGCAGGAAGCCGCGGAAGAAGAACTCCTCAAAAAACGGTGCGAAGGTAATGCCAAAGAAGAATAGCAACCAGGCCGCGCCGGGCTGTTTAAATATCTTCTCGATTGGTGTATTCGAAGGGCCCGGGACCAGCAGGATGTTTACCATTGCTGCCAGATAGCAGAGAAAGCCGGTGCCGATCAGTGCCCGAACGTGCCGCAGAGCAGTTGCACCGTTCCATTGCAGCCCGGCGAAGAAACTTTTGTGCCAGATGAGCGGGAATGTGAAGTACGCAGCGGCAAAAGCGCCAAGATAAAGAAGCGCCTCGCTCCCGAGCGTGTAGTGAATGTCGTTTACCGCCGCCTGAAGTGTCGTTACATTGAACAGATGAAATTGAACGGCAACCCTCAAAATCAAGATGGATGCAAACAGGCTCAGCACCAGGTATACGGCCAGCAAAAGAACATGACCGAGATGGGGAATCCGAACCGGCTGCGGCGGAGGCTCAGGCTGAAACACGTTGGCAAATAGCGGCGGCTCTTCGGGGCCAGGTGTAAGCGCCGGTGGTTCTGCCGGCGTAGATTCGGCTGCTTCGACAGTCGCGTTTGTCGCCGCGTCCCCGGTCCCCTGCGCGTCATCGATGGTACATCGCTCCATCTGCGGATCTGCGGCGAGGTCGGCGGCTGGTTGATCGGCTAGCGGCTCGTCGCTGGGTAATAATGTCATTTCGCTCCCCGCTTACCGCCGCGTGCTGCCGGAGTCTTCTTTGTCTTTGCGGGTTTCGCCTTGGCGCTGCCGCTGCCGTTCGGCTTCAGGCCGCTTTCTTCAAACGCAGCCTCTTCTACAGGTTCTTCCATCTCCGCTACAACCAGCTTGCCATCCTCCGTCGTGTAATAGCGCGTGAGAAAGTGGCCGGTGTAGGAACCCGGCGTTGCCGCAATCTGCGCGGGACGCCCCTGCGCTACGATGCGTCCGCCATCTTCGCCGCCCTCCGGCCCCAGATCGATGACCCAATCGGCATTCCGTATCACGTCCATACTGTGCTCAATGATGATGACAGAGTTGCCCAGATCGGCGAGCCTGTGAAGAACCTCGAGCAGCTTGCGCACGTCGTCAAAGTGCAGGCCGGTAGTGGGCTCGTCGAGCAGGTAAAGCGTGCGGCCCGTCTGGCGCTTTGAAAGCTCACGCGCCAGTTTCATACGCTGTGCCTCGCCGCCGCTGAGCGTGGTCGCGCTTTGCCCCAAATGCACGTAGCCCAGGCCAACATCCACAAGTGTCTGCAGCTTCTGGCGCACCTGCGGCACGTCTGTCAGCAACGGCAGCGCGTCTTCAATCGTCAAATCGAGAATGTCTGCGATGGAGTTGCCATGAAATTTCACGGCCAGTGTTTCCTGGTTATAACGCCGTCCGTTGCACACTTCACATTGGACGTAAACATCGGGCATGAAGTTCATTTCAATGCGGCGCTGCCCGTCGCCCTGGCAGGCTTCGCAGCGGCCACCGGTCACGTTGAAACTGAAGCGGCCCGGCTTGTAGCCCCGCTCGCGTGCCTCAGGCAGCATCGCGAAAAGGTCGCGGATCGGCGAAAAAACGCCAGTGTAAGTGGCCGGATTGGACCGCGGTGTGCGGCCAATGGGCGACTGGTCGATGCGGACAACCTTGTCAATCTGTTCTGCGCCGGCCAGAGAATCATGCGCGCCAGGCTCCTCGCGCGAGCCGTAGATGCTCTTGGCCAGCGAGCGGTAAAGAATGTCATTCACCAGCGTGCTTTTGCCGCTGCCGCTCACGCCGGTCACCACGGTCATTACACCAATCGGTATGCGAATGTTTACGTCCTGCAGGTTGTGTTCGCGCGCGCCTTCAATGGTGAGCCACTTTCCTGTAAGTTTGCGCGGCCTGGCGCGTTGCAGCATCGTTGCCTGGCCTGATAGATACCGCCCGGTCAGCGAGCCCGGCGCAGCCATAATTTGCTGCGGTGTACCTTCGGCCACAACATATCCTCCCAGCCGGCCTGCGCCGGGGCCCAGATCGAGAACGTAGTCGGCGTGACGAATAGTCTCTTCGTCATGCTCCACAACCAGCACCGTGTTGCCAAGATCGCGCAGCTTCTCGAGCGCTTCAATCAGGCGGTTGTTATCGCGCTGATGCAGGCCGATGGATGGCTCGTCGAGAACATAAAGCACGCCGCGAAGCCGCGAGCCAATCTGCGTGGCCAGACGGATGCGCTGGCCCTCGCCGCCTGAGAGCGTTGCGGCATTGCGGTTGAGCGAGAGGTAATTAAGCCCCACTCCGCATAGAAACTCCAGCCGCTCCACCACCTCGCGGCGGATGCGGTCGGCAACCAGCGCCTCCCTCGACGTGAACTGCAAATTGATCGCTGCCGATAAGGCGCGGTTGAGCGGAAGAGCGGTGAAATCCGCTATTGAGAGCCCGCCAACTTTCACGGCCAGCGACTCCGGCCGCAGACGCTTGCCCCGGCACACCGGGCAGGGCGTCGCCGACATGAAGCTCATCATGTATTCCCGATAGCCGTCGCTGCGCGCCTCTTCCACGCTGTCGCGCAGATAAGCAAGAATCCCATGAAATCCCGTGCGCGGCGCCTCGCCCTTGGGCGGCCCGTAAACCAGAATGTGCTGTTGTTTCGCCGGCAGATCTTCAATCGGAGTTTTGACATCGATGCCATAACGCTCAGCCGCGAGATGAATCAGCTTGATCAAATACTGCGACGCTGAGCCCGGGCCGAGGCCTCCATCGAGCAATGGCTTCGACCAGTCGGTGATCACCTTGGCAGGGTCAAAATCATAGAGCGAGCCCAGCCCGTGGCACTCGGGGCAGGCGCCGAATGCGGAGTTGAAGCTGAAACTGCGAGGCTCCAGTTTGGGCACGTCGAGACCGCAATCGGGGCACGCCATTGACGAAGAAAAAAGTTGTTCCGACTGGCCGCCCGAGGCGCTGCTCAATGCAACCAGTACCAGGCCGTTGGCCAGTTGCAGGGCCTTGCTGACTGCCTGTTCCAGGCGCTTTTCAGTGGAGGGTTTTGACCCCGCGGCAGTGGACTTGTCCGGGGAGGGATTCAACTTGCCAGAAGAATGTGCGCTCGCCTTGGCCGCTTCCCCGGTCCCCAAAAGCGAGAGACTGGGAGCACCCGCGCCCATATCTGTGGGCTTTAAGAGGATCCGATCGATGATGGCTTCGATCGCGTGATTCTTGCGGCGATCGAGAAGAACAGGCTCTGAGAGATCGCGAATCTCTCCATCCACGCGAGCGCGAAATCCTTGCTGATCAAGCTCATCGAGCAAATCTTTAAACTCGCCCTTGCGACCTCGAACCACCGGTGCCATCACTGTCACCCGCTCCCCGCGTCCGAGCTCCATAATCCGCTGAACAATCTGATCTGCGGACTGGCGAGCAATAGGACGGCCGCAGTTAGGGCAGTGCGGTGTGCCCACCGAGGCGTAAAGCAGCCGCAGATAGTCGTAAATCTCCGTGATCGTCCCGACCGTCGAGCGAGGGCTGCGGCTGGTAGTCTTCTGCTCGATTGAAATGGCAGGGCTCAGGCCCTCGATCGAATCCACATCAGGTCGCTCAATCTGATCCAGGAACTGCCGTGCGTAGGCTGACAACGTCTCAACGTAGCGCCGCTGGCCCTCGGCATAAATGGTGTCGAAGGCAAGCGAGCTTTTGCCTGAGCCGGAGAGACCGGTGACCACAGTGAAGGTGTTGCGCGGTATTCGCACACTAATGTCGCGCAGATTGTGCTGGCGCGCGCCACGCACCGAGATGTGAGTAATCGCCATGGTCGGGGTGAGATGAGGATGGACGGCAAGCTAGAGCAGTTGCATTAGACCTTTCCCATAATTGCAACGCCCCTGGGGGTATTCTATTTGGCAATAGAAATCGGGGTCAACGCGGGCTCGAATTAAGCGAGTCTCTGCGACAATCGCATGGACGGCAAGCTGTAGTGCGAATTGAACAAGCAGGGCCGGAGAAATAAGCAACGCAGTTAACTCGCAGGCGGAGATGATGGATAACTTGTTGAATCTGGTTATGCTGGTATGCGCGGCCGTTGGCTCAATGATGTTTGGGATACTGGCAGCTTACGGAATTCTGCGCATCGGCTTTGCCATCATGCGCCCGCAACCCGCAGTCCGCATCAAGGCCAACCGGCCTGAGCCCGCCGGAATGCTCTAAACGCGTCCCCTGTGCAAATCGGAGGGAGCCGTAGCCTTCAGGCTGCTGAAAATGGCCCAAAGATAGAAACGGCTTCAGCCGCAGGCCGTTCGGATCCAAACTTTCCAACATGGATTGAGCTCTCACGCAGCCACTCCAGACCCTGATATGAGCACTCACTGGGGTGGAGTTTGCGGCGGCTGTTGCTGTTGCTGCTGTTGCTGCTGTTGTTGCTCCTGTTGTGCCTCTTGTTGAGCCTCCCGCATCTGTTCCTGGCGCTGCTCAATCTCGGCCTTGCGCTCTTCCATCTGCTGACTCTGCTCCGGCGGCATACCCGGCGACCCAAATCCATTGTGTACCGCTGGTATTCCGGGGATTGGTTGCGGCGGCGCTTCGTACTCGCCTTCCTCTTCACCACCGTTTTGCGCATTCGCATTGCCCGCGGGAGCGGGTCCCGTCGGGCGAGTGCTCAGCACTATATCCCGCGGCGTCCCTACGCCCTGGTCGCCGATCAGCAGGACGTTATAGGAGGTTCCATCCAGCAGCTGGGTGATCACGTCGCGGGCCGGTCCCGGACCATACGATCCAAACACCCGTTCATCTCCCACTTTCCCGTCCAGCTTGGCGCCCGTGTCGCTGGCCACTTCTTTCAAAATCTGATCGAGGCTTGAGTTATTGGCATCAACGGTCAGCCCATGGATATCCCAGGTCACCTTGGCGGGTACGGGCTTGTCATTCACAGGCCAGTCAGGCTTGGGCGGCTCGGCTGGGGGCGTTTGCACCACGACTGGCGCAGCTGTTGACGGCGATGGCTTGGCCGCAACCAGCTTGTGATGCCGGGCCGGATTTGGCGCGGGAGCTTTGGACTGCGTGACAGGCTGAGTTGGCGCCGGAGCCGGGCTTTGGGCATCGAGCAGCCTGCCAGACGCAACCAACGCCATGAGGGCCAGCGTCGCCGCCAATTGCGGCCAGCGCCGGTTGCAAGCTTCCGATTTTGTCCCGGATTGCATGGGTAACGCCCCCCTGCGCCCGCCGAATCGCCTGTGCCATCGTCAGGGATTCGATGCCGCCTCTGTGTACTAGACTAGCAGTGACCCACGGACGCTCGAAACAGGCGTCAAAGATAAGCAGAGAGCCTGTTTTTCACCGCCGCCCGCGCCAAAGTCAAAGACAGTCCCTCGAAAGGATAACGCGAACTATGCGCTCATGGTTGAAAGTTTTGGCTGCGGCCGCCCTCATCTGTGCTTCGGCAGAGGGGTTTGGCGCCGGCATAAGCTGCACCATGCAGGCCGAGCTTTCGCCCGCGGACCGCGACGCGATTTCAGCGGCGGGAGCCCGAATCGCGTCTGCCATCGCAGGCCAGGACCTGACCGGGCTCAAGGCCGCGCTGCTTCCGGCTGAAGCTTCAGCGTGGGATTCGATCAGCGCCACCGTGACCCAGGGGCAGGCGCTGGTCCAGGGGGGTCAAATCACCATCCGCGATGCATTTCTGCTCGACGCAACCTCGCAGCAAGCCCCGGCCGACACGCAATTCTTCTGCTCCAATGCAAGCGGCTCGCTTACGGTCACAATTATGATGCGGGCGCTGCCGCCGGGCCGCTACGCCGTGGTGCTGGCCGACGTCGTGGGTTCGCCCCTGGCAGGGCAGTTAGGCATAATCCTGGCTTGGGATCAGGCGAGCTCTTCATGGATGCTGGCAGGCCTCACGCTTCGACCCGGCGCGCTCGACGGCCACGACGGCGTCTGGTACTGGAAGCGCGCCCGCGACCTGGCCGCCGATGACCCCTGGAGCGCGATCTACATGTACGATACGGCTCACTATCTGCTGTTGCCCGTGGACTTCATGTCCTCTCCGAATCTTGAGAAACTTCAGCAGGAGCAGTCGCAGATTACACCCGATCCCCGCAAAGCGCTGCCGCTCTCGATTCCCGACGGGGACCGGACCTGGAAGATTGTCGCGGTGTCGCTGGATGCCTCGCTGCGCGAGCCCGACCTCGCCGTAGCCTATCAATCGACAGGCGTCACCGATCCGGCGGCTCTAAGGACCGAGGCAACAACAGTGCTGAGCGCATTCCTCAAAACCGAACCCGGCATCCGCGCCGACTTTCACGGCCTCTGGGCGTACGCGGTCAATGGTGACAAGCGCACCCCGGTAATGGAACTGCCGATGAAGCAGATTCCGTAAAGGCAGGGAACTGGGATCAGGGAACAGGAATCATCACCCCACCTCCGAGGGTGCCTCCGGTCCCTCGCTTTTGGGGACCGGGGATATCGATACGATGCAAGCGTCGACCTCAACTCGAATGCCGGATATGTCTATGACGCTGCCGCTCGCTTGTTTTCTCAGCGCAGCGTCTGTTCAGCCGTCGATTTCTACCGGCAAAGAACGAGACTCCGAATCAGGCAACGACTACTTCGGGGCCAGGTACTATGCAAGCTCAATGGGACGGTGGCTCAGCCCGGATTGGAGCGCGAAAGAAGATCCGGTGCCCTACGCTGTCCTAGACGATCCGCAGTCGTTGAACCTGTATCAATTCGTGCGCAACAATCCACTCAGCAATCGAGACGATGACGGTCATGGATGTCCCCCGGACTGCGGAGACCCTACGGCAGTAACTCAAGTTGCTCCGCCATCAGGCATCATGCAACTTGTGATGCTTCCGGTCTCCGGCACCATAGGAATGCTCAAGGCGGGATACAACGCGCTTCTTTCTGGCGGCACCTCGGCAAACCGAAACATGGGTATCCCAGATACACCTGCGATGCAGCCCGCGAACGATGGTGAAAAAGCAGGCATGACAGTGGCTCCATTGGTAGTGGCTGCTGGAATACCGGAACTCGCACCGGAAGTCGCGCCTGAAGCTACGGCAGCCTCGGCTTCTTCGAAGGTCGAAGGCATAATAAAGACGATTGACGAAGGTGGCTTCAATGTCACTCCGAATGCGAAAACCGCAGGCCAAGAAGCGAACGTCACAATCACTCATCCAAACGAACCCGGAGTAAAGCTGAACCTTCGAAGCGAATCACATCCTCTTCCCGGCAGCGGAGGCCAGGACGTTCCGCATGTCAACGTCGAGAAGGTAACTCCCAGAACCGGCACTACGCCGAAACGAATTGACAATACGCACATCACACAATGAAAAAGACCTTCACATACGAATATGAAGAGGGACGCGCAGGTTCGCTGAGCTATGACATCTCGTTGGAAGAAAACGAGCGTTTAGAGACTCTGGTCGAGAATGGAGCGCCAATCCTTTACATGAACCGGCCAGCCATGCTGACTCTAGCAAAGATACTGATTAAGCTTGCTGAAGGCCCATACTCTGAGAAGTTCCACGTCCACTTGAAGAAAGACTTCGGCGAGGGACCTGACGCACTTACGGTGATGCTCTACCCGGATAATGCGCCGGTGAGGCCACACTAAACGACCTAGGCTGGCAGTCCGTCCCGTCTGGGGTGGCCTTGCTGCGTCTGGTAGGGGCTGTGGATGCGCCGGTGGGAGCTGTCCGAGCGTCTGCATCATCGAGAGCGACGAGCACGCCGCCTACGGCGTCGGCAGTAGGGTGACACGTCTCCCCCAGTCGGGAGCTGTGCGGTAACCTTGGGTTGCCGCAGAGTAACTGAAACCGAAAAGCAGCGTCTAAAGGAAAAATGCGCTCTGGGCCGTTTGGTCTGGAGCCAGGCGCAGCAAGCGCCGGGAGTACGCGGATGAGCCGAGTTCCCATCGAGCACACGCGGAAGAGTTTTATCTTTAGCAGCCAGCCTGTCTGCTAGC
>Ga0182016_10001478_pt1 | contig 28670 bp, 29 predicted proteins | sample 712S2MmetaG_FD_120491 | JGI IMG/M metagenome (GOLD analysis project Ga0182016, IMG submission 120491) | Permafrost microbial communities from Stordalen Mire, Sweden - 712S2M metaG | ecosystem: Environmental > Terrestrial > Soil > Wetlands > Permafrost | place: Sweden: Stordalen | collected...
GTCGACGATTTCGCGATGGATCTGTTTGTCGAAGATGCTGGCGACCCCGCCGCGCGCCGGGTCGACGGTGACGCGGTAGAAGTCGTTCTCCACGGTATTGGTTATGGCCGGGTTTTGTACCGATTCCGCCGGCGGCGGACCAGCGGAGGACGCTTGCAACCGGTAGACCCGATAGCCTAAAGCCGGCACATTCTCCGCGAGAAAGCGGACGCGCCGGTAGCCCTCGCCCTGGCCTGCAGAAACGCCCACCGGCTCGACCGCCACGGGCTTGCCGCCGGCCGCCTCCACGAGTTCCATTCCGGAGTCGAGATCCACCTCGACCAGGGCGTCGCGGGCAGCCGCGAGCGAGTTGAAAACGACCAGCGCCGGCGGCTCTACGGCAATCCGATCCAGCAGGCGGCTCATGGACTCTTGGGAAATCCAGTAGGCTTGTTGGCGCGCATCGGTGACGTAGAAGCGTTTGGTCTCGATCTGCCGCACACTCTGCTCGCTTTGGGGGCGCGAGTAGCCGCCCCAGGACGTATAAGTGTGTTCGGCGTACAGCACCAGGTCTTGCCACAGCCGGTGCAGGCGATCCAGCGGCGCGGCGAACTGCGGCTGCAGTTGCGCGGCCACCGATGCGAGCGTCTCCACCGCCGCCGCGCGGCTTTCGGTCTCGCGGTATCGCGCGGCGAACTGCGCGTCGGTGCCGATGCCGTCCTCCCAATACGGCCCGAAGTCGCCGCGCACGGTCTCGAGCTTGTCCCCGAACTCGCGCTCGATGGTCTGGAAGTAGTCGCGGAAGGTCGCCAGTTGCAGCCGGGGCCAGGCGTATTTCGTGTTCCAATACTGAACGAATTTGCCATCCCCGGGAATCAGATCGGTGTTTTCGAGCTGGCTGCCGAACATCAGCAGTTTGTCCGGCACGGAGCCGGGCTGCTCGTAGGTTTGAAACAGCGCCGGCAGCCCCTCGCGGCAGCCCGCCTCCTGCGGGGGCAGTCCGCAGACGAACCACAGTTGCGAATACTGGCGCGTGTAGGCCATCAGCACTTTCTCTCCATCCGGTCCCTGCCACCAGAAGGGCGAATGTGTCTGCCAGCGTCCGTACAGCGGCTGCGGGCCGCGATCGTCGTTCGCTCCCGCCGCCAGATACTTCACGCCCGCCGCGTGCAGCGCCGAGGCATAAGCCCACGGGTACGCGGGCACGTCGGTGATGTTGGCATAGTCGGCATTCTGGCCCGCGGTGCGATTCAAGGCCTTGCCCGCGTAGAGCGACCGTACCATGGTCTCCAGGTCCGCGCCTCCCAACATCAAGTTGGCGTACTGCGCGGGGATGGAGATGCGCCCGGCGCGTACCCGATCGAGGAATTCCTTCTGCGCGGCCGGGGTGCGCGTGCGCAGAAGCTGCTCCACCGGCCACACGCCGTCGACCGAGAAGCGCAGCGCAGGATCCGTACGCATCTCCTCCAGCAGCCGGTCGAAGTTGCGGTTCTGCAGCTCCTCGATTTTCGGTTGGTAGTCGGTAAAGCCGATGTCCAGATGGTTGTGCGGCACGACGAATACGGTGAATTTGCGGCTGGGTGTGAGCCGCACCATGCGCTCCATCGCGCTCCGCCCGAGAGTCAGTTCCACCTTCGCCGGCGTGTCCGCGGCAAATTCCGGGACCGCGAATTCGAAGCGTTGCTGGCCGAACCGGCCAGCCGCGGGCGTTGCGCGATATTCCGTGCCGGCGATGGTGAACGTGAGCGCCGCGGACCCGGCGACTCCCGGCAGCGAAATGGTGACGTTAACCAACTCACGCAGTTCACCGTTTTTCTGAACATAGAAATACGTTGGCGTGATTTCAATACCCGCGGCCGGCTGCGTCAAACCGGGGTCGCGCAGCAGTTCGAGCGCATCCCATTCGATCGACGAATCGCCGTTCTCATCCGGCGTGTCATCCACCGCCGTTATCTTCAGCTCGTTTTGCCCGGTGCGCAATAACGCCGTCGGCACAGTGATGCGCGCACGCGCCTCGCCGTTGATGGGCGAGTCCTGCCTGCCCTCCGCGAAGTACGTCAACCGCCGGTCGAGGTAAACGGAGCCGGGTGTGCCATTCAAATCCAGTTCGAGGCGCGGCACGCGGGGGTTGCCCACCAGGGCGGCCAGAACCAGAGTGTAGACGCCGCTGGGCGGCTCCGGCAAGGCGAAGCGCACCATGCGTGCGTGCGCCTTCGACCCCTCCTTGACGTTGCCCGAGCCGGCTTGGCGGGCGGGCCAGTGTGCCGCCGCATCGGGCGAGTTGGCGTCGATCGCGGGTGGTGTGTCCGCCTCGCGGCCGTGGAACTCCGCCGAGGTGTGGTCGAACTTGCCGATGCGCCAGACCGTCGTATCCGCGGCTGAGAGTGCCGCCGCAACGACCAGCGCCAACGGGATCGGAACCAGGGTGTGTGTGCGCATGGAATGAATGTGAACCGCCGGAATGATTCGACTGAATTATAGGAGTTACGAATCTGAAAATCAAGGTGGTAGGCGCTCTTACGCGGCCGAATTGCGTCCTGGCGCGCCGTGTCCGGATTCGGTACGCGCCACTACGACCGGGCCCGTTTCCGGCGCCGCGGTTTCTCCGCCATTTGGTTAGTCAGCCCCCCCGGAGCGTCTTCAATGCATTGCAGGGTCTATTCTCGAGTTAGCGTTATCCAATGGCAATCTTGTCTGGTAACGCAAGTCGCATCCAGAATGATAATCGTCTGGTATCTGTTAGATCCCAGGCTAGAAATTCACATCACAGGAGATCTCCATGCTGAACATTATCAAGCGGCTTTGCCAAGACGAGCAGGGCCAGGATTTGATCGAGTACACGTTATTGATGGCGTTTGTGGCGCTGGCGTCCGCGGCGCTATTCATCAACTCCGGGGCGAGCGTCAGTGCGATTTGGGAAACTTCGAATAACCAGTTGAGCACCGCTGCGGCCAGCGCCGCCAGTTAAACAGTACGGAGCGTAACCAGGGGAACAGGTCGGTCTTCGCCGGTTGGCGATGGGCGGACTTAGGGCCCGATCGGCAGGACCGCGTTCTCTGGAAACCCGGAAGATGCATGGGCTTCGACCATGCGCTGGCCGCGTGCGCGCGGGAGCGCGGCAGGAGGTCGAAGTGTTCCGCGCCGGAGCTTCATCAACGCTTTGAGCCAGCACGTGGCCGTTTCCGCTCTGCGGTCGCGCCGGGGGTGCGGAAGTTGCGGTGCATGTGTACGAAGCGGCGGGACATCCTGGCGCGGAACGTGCGCATGCATCTCAGTCGAAGAGTAGCGGCGGGTGCGACTAACCGAATCGACGGTTTCTTGACTTGCAGCCGCACGAGATCAAGACCTGCGGCCCGCGGTGTTGAAGCGCACCGCAACCGGCGCAATTCCGGGGCAACTGACCTCATCGGCAGCAATGGCTGACGGCGCTGCGGCACTTCGATGCAGGTTGCGCTCGCCGTTCTGTCGGACCTTCCTTCGACGGGCATGCCGGCGGGCGGACTCTGGGGTCCGCGCGGATCTCATCAACTTCAGGGATACCCAGCCCACTTATGCCCCTGGCCAACGCTTCAAGTGCGTCGTTACCGCCGCCTCACATGGTCCGGGGTCAGGATGGATCGCTACTCCTTTCCTGTATGACTCTTCCATTTACTACTTCACGCCGGTTATCCCGACGCTATCCAGGCCTCAGGCCTGCCCCACAACTTTGTGCAGAATTGTTGACGACTCTAAACTAAGTGGGCATTGGGCTGGTACCCTGTCTTCATGGCGCCTGTAGGCCACCAAAGACGATGGAACCCGCGCGCTAATTGGTCCGTTGAATCTCGTGAGCATCCCATTAAGGCAGGCGCGGTGGAAGGTCGCTGGGGGCAGTGCAGAAGTTCGCGCCGCGACTTGGCCGATCAAGCCATCCACTCACGGCCAAGCTCATAGCGTAATGCGTTTTCGATGCCGCCCACCGGCGCAGTCACGCCGCATCGCCTGCTTTCGTCCAGCAGACGATTACTGGCCCTTGCCAATCGGAACCAGCACGGTACCCATGTCCGCAGGCGAGGATTGCACGCGGATGGTGCCGGACGGCGGCTCGGGCAAGCCGCTTCCAATATCCGGGGGCCGCGCGCCGGTGGTGCGCCGCGCACGCGCCATCTGGCCTACCTGGCGCTGCTGCAGCGCGGTGCGGACCTGCTGCTCGGGCACCTGCAGGGCAAGCGAGATGCGTTTGCCATCCACCTTGAAGTTCAGGTCCTCGATGCTGAGCGAGGTTCTCTCCTGCGTCTGCACGACATCGGCGAACCAACGTAACCCGTCGACCATGTCCGCGACATCCTTGTCGTTGCGCATGGTCATTTCGGCGGATAGCTCGAAGTCCGGGCTGAGGCGCACGCCGCCGGTAAACGAATCCAGCCGTTCGATCCACTTCAGCGAGGCGCCGGCGGGAGACTTGGCTGGGGCGGCGGGCGAACCCGCGGAGACCATCCAGACGTCATACTGACCCTCGTAGCGCGCCAGTCCCTCGGCCAGAACGGGCGACGGAGCGGTATTCTGGCCGCGGCGGCGAATGGCCGCCTTCACGTCGGCCGGCAGTCCGATGACGGCGATGGAGCCATCCAGGAAAGCCACCACCGCGCTGTCCTTGCCCGAGGAGAGCATGGGCACACCGAGGTAATTGCTCTTGACGCCGCTGAAGGCGTTGAGCGATTCGATCCAGGCCGGATCGAGCAAGCCGCGCACGATCACCAGCGAGGGCGGCTGCGCGCCGGGCGAGGCGGGCGCCCCACCGGCGAATATGACCTCCTGCGCGTAGTGGTTCCAGTCGAGGCCGCTAAGACCCGACAGGGGATCCTGCCAGGCTGGTCTCAGGTTTACCAGTTGGGCCTTCATCTGCGGCGACATGGCTTGGCCCATGGGCGAGGAGACGATGCGGTCCATGTTGATCTCCACAACCACGCGCGCGTCGGGCATGATCAGCTCTAACATGGCTGGATCCGCGGCGGCTGCCAGACCTGGCAGAAATGCCGAAACAGCAAACAAGCTACGCCAAATGGCCATATAATATACCTCTCTTAAGGGATTAACATCGGGGATTAAGCCAGGACAAGTCCACCATGGTTATTAGAGGGCGATTCTGTGGGGCGGCCAATTCTGGCCGCAGCCGCCTTTATAGGCGGCCCAGAACCGGGGAATTTGCCGCTTAATGTGCCAAAGGCAAGCTGACCACTGGGGCGGATGCGGGCGCGCCGTCCGGCGGCGGAGGTGGCGGAGGCGGCGCCTGAATATCTTCGGCGTTCATATACGAAACGAACCTCCAGTTATTGTTATCCAGTTGGAACAGCGCGGTCTCGTTCCCGGACAATTCAAAGCGTGGTATGCACGCCTTCAGATCGTCGGGAGCTCTGTCCCAATCGATATCCCAGCGGAACGCGACCTGCTTGGTGAAAGGCTGGGCGCCATCGGTGATGCCGGTGACCTCGATGCGATACGGGCCTTTCAGCAGAATCTCGTGCCCTCTGCCGGTTTCTTTCAGATTGATTGCCGTTACGATCTTGTTGCCCCTGTCTGTCAACCGATAGGTCGTCGACCAGGCGTTGCCGTTGCGGTCGGTCACCTCCACCAGCTTCCAGAGGTCGTTCTTTACGCCGCATTCGACCAGGTCGTCGGAGTGGAAGGTCACTTTGAAATGGTTCATCTGCTCTTGCGACCAAAGCTGGGCGATGGTCTCGGCAGCCTGCTGTGGAACCAGGTCGGGCGGCGGCGGCGGATCGGACCCGCAGCCAACCAGCGCGCCAATGGCGGCCACCAACAGGACGATCATCCCGTTGCGAAGATTCAAATCTCCAGTTCCAGGCATCATAGTCGTGATGCCACCAGAATAGACCCATCGGGCAGTCATTAGCACCCCTCCCAACCGTATGCTATCCATAGTTAACCAGGGTTAACCGGCGCGGTAAGTGGCTGGTGGACTTGCCGTCACACAAACTTGTAGGCGCCGGGGACCGGCAGCGGGGCGGGGTCCATCTTGATGTCGTACCCGAATGCCTTCGGCATCAGGTCCAACTGCGAATTCATGATCTGATCCCAGGTGATCTCTTGTCCCGAGTAGGCCGACTCGCGGGCCATGATGGCGGTGAGCGTGCTTTCCGCAATGGGCTGCGAGTAATTCAGGTACGGTCCGTCGCCGCGAATGCTCCGGACCATGTTGATGTGCTCCTGCACGTAGGGATTGACGCCCTTGCCGCCCATGTCCATGCCGTCGCTGCGGCCCTGGGTGCCCACGATTGTGTCGCTCACATTGTTATAGACGCCCTTGGGATATTGCCGGCACTGACTGCTCAGGTGCACGCCGTTGGGATAGGTGAAATCCGAGCTCATGTGATCGTATATGTTGCCGTAGAGTTCCTCGCGCGGACGCCACGCCGCGCCGCCGGAGGCGACCACTTTCATCGGGTGAGCGCCCATCACCCAGTTCATGAAATCGATGTTGTGGAAGTGCTGTTCGACGACCTGGTCGCCGCAGATCCAGATGAACGAATACCAGTTGCGGAGCTGCCACTCCATGTCGCTCCACTTGGGATCGCGGCGCTCGGCGTGAAACACCGGACCGCTGAGGTAGTAGGCGTAGAGCGCGGTGATGCCGCCGATGGCGCCATCGTGGATCTTTTGTACGGTCTCGACATACTCGCGGTGCGCGCGCCGCTGGGCTCCCGAGACTACCGTCAGTTTGCGTTCGGCGGCCAGCTTTCCGGCGGCGATGAAGCGCCGCGCGCCGACTGGATCGGTGGCAATGGGTTTCTCGGTGAAAACGTGCTTCCCGGCGTTGACCGCCGCTTCGAAATGCATGGGCCGGAAGCCGGGCGGGGTGCATAGCATCACGATATCGATATCGGAAGCGAGCAGCCGTTGGTAGGCGTCGAAGCCGGTGAAATGATGGTCCGGCTCGACGCGGATGCGCGGCTGGATGGAGGCCACCAGGTCCTCGGCGTTCATCTCCTGGGGCCGGCCGTTGCGTTCGACAGCGATACCCGCGTAGCGGCCGATGAACTTGGGGTCGCGCAGGCGCGCGAGGGATTGTTCGAGGTGGTCCTCGAAGACATCCGCCATGCCGGTGAGCTCGACGTGCTCGTTGCCGGTGAGCAGGTCCACCACGGCCTGCGTGCCGCGTCCGCCACAACCCACCAGGCCGGCCTTCAGCCGGTCGTTGCCAGGGGCGGCGCGTGCCACGCGCGGCTGGAGGATGGAGAAGGCGGACACGCCGGCGCCGAGAAGGCTCGATTTGGCGAGCAGGCTCCTGCGGGAAATACTATCCGGATTTTGCATGACTCGACGGTATCACAGCGCGGCAGGGCTGAGGCTATTACTCCGGCGGAGGGTCGGAGAATACGATGGCCTGCCGGAAGCCATTGGTCTTGACGGCCGCGTAAATCACGCCCACGGTCAGCCAGATGCCGCCGGCCACCAGCGCGGGCTTGTGCAGGCTGGTCCAGATAGCGAGGCAGAAAATGAAGCCCAACAGGGGCGGCAGGAATGCGCCCAAGCTCTTGCGATCGCTGCGCACGTAGTAATGGATGAAGGCCGCCGCGTTGACTCCCATAAACCCTATGATGGCGCCGAAGTTGAGCAGTTCCGCGCCGAGTTCATAGGTCATGGCGAACGCTCCGGCTAGCGCCAGCACGCCTACGAACAGCACGTTATTGCGGGGAATGCCGTGCTTGGCCTCGATGGCGCCGAAGAAGCCGCGCGGGATGGTGTTGTCGCGCCCCATCCCGTAGAGCAGGCGGGCGGCGCCAAGTTGCGATCCCATGCCGGAGCCGATGGTGGCCACCAACAGGGTAATGTTCACAGCGTGGAAAAGCAGCGGTCCACCGGCGCGCCCAGCCACGTAGGAGAAGGCCGTGTCCACGTCGGGATAGCTGCGGAAGTTGGGCCAGATCAGTTGTCCGGCGTAAACCTCGGCCGAGGCCAGCACGCCGGTGATCAGGCACGTGAGCACGGTGGCCAGCAGGATGTTGCGGCGCGGATTGTGCGCTTCTTCGGAGAGGGTGGAGATGCCGTCGAACCCGATGTAGGTGAGCACCGCGACCGAAGTGCCAGTTGAGATTCTACCCAAAGTGAAGGTTTTCGGATCGTAGAACGGCTGGGTGAAGGAGACTCCATGCTGGTGCATGATGTAACGCACGGCCGCCACGAAGAAGTAAAAGACCACCACACACATGGCCAGCACCAGCACTTCGTTGGTGCGCGCGGTGGCGCGGATGCCCCGCAGATTTAAAAGCGTGAACAGTACCGCGAAGAACACGGCCCAGAGCGCGTAGGGAATCTCGGGCACCAGGTTGATGGCCGCCTTGCTGCACCAGATGGTGCAGATGATGGGATTCAAGATGTAATCCATCGCCAGGCTCCATCCGGTGACAAATCCGAGGCTGGAGTTGATCTCGCGGCCCACGTAGGTGTAGGCCGAGCCGGCGCTGGGATAGGCGCGCGCCATGCGGCCGTAGCTGATGGCGGTGAACAGCATGGCGACCATGGCGATGAGCACCGTGGTGACCACGTGGCCGTGCGCCACCTGGCTGACGACGCCGAACGGCGGCATGGGCGCGGTCGGCTGGATGAGGATAATGCCGTAGAAGATCAGGTCCCACAATCCCAGGGCGCGCTTGAGCCGCGGACCGGATTGTGGCGCTGGCTCCGAACTGGTGGCACTCGACATGAACTCTCGATTGTGACACAACAGAGGTGAGGCATTGGGAGGCCTTTGGCAAGTGGGCGCGCGTTGGGTTCGGATGCGGCAGTTGCTGGCGCGGCGGATACGCTACAAAGTCACGCGCGGCGGCGTGCTGTTTACGGCTGCCGTGGTGCTGGTGGGCTTCGCGGCGGTGGCCTCGGCCAACAACCTGCTGTTCCTGATCCTGGCCACCATGCTTTCCACGCTGATGGTTTCGGGGCTGGTGAGCCGCCTGTGCCTGGCCGGATTGGAGCTGGATTTCCTGGTGCCCGAGCACGTGTCGGCGGGGCGCACGATTCCGGCGAAGCTGTACGTGCGCAATGTGAAATTCTGGATGCCTTCGTTTTCCATCCACGTGGTGGGAGTGGAACAGGACGCCCCGCCGGTGCTGCAATCGCCGGTTTATTTCCCGGTGATACCGGGCGGCGCCACGCTGGAAGAGACCGTGCAAGTCCGCTTTGCGCGGCGCGGCGAATACCGGCAAAACCACTTCGCGTTCCATACGCGGTTCCCGTTCGGCTTCCTGGAAAAAACCGCGCGCGTGGTGTTGCGCCGCGAGGTGGTGGTTTATCCGTCGATCGACGCGCAGGAGGGATTCGAAGAGTTGCTGGCCGATTTGGCGGGCGAGATTGAAACGCATTACCGCGGGTTGGGCCGGGACTTCTACCGCATACGGCCCTACGAAGCCTTTGAAAGCGCGCGGCACGTGGACTGGAAAGCCACGGCGCACACACGCGATCTGCAGGTGCGCGAGTTTGCGCGCGACCAGGAGCAGACCGTCGAGTTGTTTCTGGATCTGGAGACGGCGGACGGTTTCGAAGAATGGTTCGAGCGCGCGGTGGATTGCTGTGCGTTTCTGTCGTGGTGGCTGGCGGGCAAGGCGATGGGGATTCATTTCCGCACGCAGGACTTCGACTTCCGCCTGCCCGAGGAAGGCGACATTTATACCATTCTGAAGTATCTGGCGGTGGTAGAGCGCAAGCCGAGCAAGCCGCCGGAGGCGCCGGTCGATGAGACCAGCTTTCCGATTGTGCTCACGGCGTCGCCGGGGAGGTTTGGTGATGTAGCGTGGGCGGGGGCGCGGGTGATTGGGCCGGCGGCTTTGGCGGGGGGGCAGTCGCACGGCGAGAAAACGCCGTCGCCGTGAACGCGGCCGGGCTCGAATCTCGCTATTCTGTAGATAGATGCGATGTCTTTAGTCTTCGAATGGGATCAGATCCACGCAAAGCGCGAGCCAACCTCCGGAAGCACAATGTGACCTTTGTCGAGGCGACTTCCGTGTTCAGCAATCCGTTGGCGCGAATCTTCGTGGATGAGCATCATTCATTCGATGAGCCTCGCGAGATCATCGTCGGCCATTCGACGGCAACGCGTCTATTGTTGGTCTGCTTCGCGGAACCGGAGAAGGACCTCGTTCGCATCATCAGCGCTCGCCGCGCCACGAGCAAGGAGTTGCACGACTATGAAGAGCAAGTCAAAGACTAAGGCCAAGGCCAAGCGGGAAAATGGGCTTCGGCCGGAGTACCGCTTCGATTACTCGAAAGCCAAGCCGAATCGCTTCGCCGAACGGACCCGGCCTGGATCCGTCGCGGTGTTGTTAGACCCCGATGTGGCACAGGTTTTCAAGAGCCCGGAATCTGTGAATGCTGTTCTCCGGGCGTTGATGGCCACCATGCCCGCCGGCGCGCGCCGAGTGGCCAGGCGGACCGCCGCCCAGCACCTGGAGTAGTGGTGGGTACCGAGCGCATGCCGGTTTTTGCGCCAGGGAATACAATAAAATCTGCCTAACTGTCGATTACAGATGTGTAGACAAGCTGGTCGTCCATTCGCTCCGAGCCCACTGGTCCACAACTGGGGAAGCACCATGGGGAATCCAGTCCCAGGCGGGTATGCTACGACGCGGTATATTCTTAAAGAATTGCGGGAGCGTCTGGCGACTCTGCATGCCACAACTGTTGACGTCGACTATAATGTGTTCTCCGATTTCGGATGGCCGTGCCGCTACACCGTCAGGGCTGTGAGTGGAATACCGGTAGACGATCATTCCAGACAAGATGCCGGTTAGAGCCTCCCGACGATGGTTCCAGGGGTGTCGAAACGGATTGTACCCGGTGGTTGGCGAACAGGCAGCCAGGGCGATCGATACGCCACTGGAAAGCGCAGTTACGCCACATCTCTTTAGCCCTGCAAGACCTCGAGTCCGCCAAACCTCGGTGCGTTTATAGCGCGGCCTTCAAATCTTCCGAGAATCTGCGCACGGCCGCGACCTGCTCGTCGGTGGCGGGCTGCTCGAAGCCTTTGCCGGCCAGGAACGCCTGGCCGTCGCGCCAGATCAGGTAGGCCAGGCCGCGCTCCGTGAAGATCCCGGTGCTGCCGATGCTCCCGTAGCCAGCCGCGGTGCGTTCCACCAGAGCAAGCAGATTATCGCGCGCAAACATGGCGTACGAGCGGGTTTCGGAGAGAAGCTGAATGCCGGTTGAGCCCAGATCCAAGTGCACAGAGGGCTACATCTTGTAGCGGCCCATATCCTCGTCGTTGAGGTTCTCCAGCCAACGGCGGAGTTCCTTCTCGTTTTCCTTGTCGGAAACCGAGGCGGCCAGCTTGGAGGATTTCAGCACGGTGTCGTCGACGAAAATGGGGCAGTCCAGGCGTAGAGCCAGCGCCAGGGCGTCGCTCGGGCGGGAGTCCACGCTGATGAGTTCGCCGTCCCGCTCCAGCCAGATCAAGGCGTAGAAGGTTTCCTCTTTCAGTTCGTTGACGACGACTTTGCGCACGCCTGTGTTAAGTCCCAACAGGAGGCTCTTGATGAGGTCGTGGGTCATGGGCCGCGGAGTGGCGACCTTTTCGATCTCCAGGGCTATGGCATTCGCCTCATAGATGCCCACCCAGATCGGAAGGACCGAATTGCCGCTGACGTCCTTCAGGATCACGATGGGCATGTTGGTGACGGGGTCCATCATCAAGCCGCGAATTTTCATTTCGACTTCCATAAGACCCTCCAAGCTTATTACACCACATTCGCCGCGCTTTCACCGGCCAGCGAATTGGGGCCGGAGCGCGTCACGCGCACGTCGATGTATTGGCCCAGCAGAGACGCGCCGCCCGCGTCCGGATGCGTGAAATTCAGCGTGCGATTTTGCGAGGTGCGGCCGATCCACTGGCCCAGCGCTTCGTGGCGGCCTTCCACCAGCACCTCTTCCACGCCGCCGATCAATTCGGTATTGCGGCGGATCTGTATGGCGCGCTGCTTTTCGTTGAGGATCATGAGACGGCGGGTCTTCTCTTCATCTGGGATCTTGTCTTCCATGCCGAGCGCGGCGGTGTTGGGGCGCGGCGAGTACTTGAAACTGAACAGCGAATCGTACTGCACTTCGTCGAGCAGTTGGAGGGTCGCCTCGAAATCGGCTTCGGTCTCGCCGGGGAAGCCCACGATGATGTCGGTAGTCAGCGCCATGTTGCGGTGGGCGTTCTTAATCCACGCGATGCGCTCGATATACTGGTCGCGCGTATAGAGCCGCTGCATGGCGGCGAGCATGCGGCTGGAGCCGGACTGCACGGGCAGGTGGACGTGATTGCAGATCACGGGATTGGCGTCCATGGCGTCCACGATGGCTTTGGTGAAATCGCGCGGGTGGGAAGTGGTGTAGCGTACGCGGCGAATGCCGGGGATCTGGGCGGTGCGCGCCAGCAGCGCGGCGAAGTCCCAACCCGCGGGCGACGGGTCGCGGTAGCTGTTGACGTTCTGACCCAGAAGCTGGATTTCGGTGTAGCCGGATTCGGCCAGGCGGCGCGCTTCGGCCATGACGCTCTCACTGGTGCGGCTGCGCTCCGGCCCGCGCGTGAAGGGCACCACGCAATAGGCGCACGACTTGTCGCAGCCTTCGATGATGGTGATGTAGGCGCGATGCGGATTGTCGCGGCGGGTGAACGGCGTATCGAAGGTCTCGTCGGTATCCAGGCTGAGGCCGGTGACGCGGCGATTGCCCGCCTCAAGCTGCACCAACATTTCGGGCAGCCGCGTGTAGCTGGCGGAGCCGGCCACCAGGCTGACGTGCGGGGCGCGGTCGAAGATCTTCTCGCCTTCCTGCTGCGCCACGCATCCTAGCACGCCGAAGACCTTGTTCTTGCCCGCGGCGCGCTTGAAATTCTGCAGGCGGTTGAAGACCTTTTGTTCGGCCTTGTCGCGAATGCTGCAGGTGTTGTAAAGCACCAGGTCGGCCGCTTCCGGCGTCTCGACCTGGTTGTAACCTTGGGCCAACAGCGTGCCGACGACCTTTTCGGAGTCGTGGGCATTCATCTGGCAGCCGAAGGTTTCGAGGTAGAAAGCTTTCCCAGTCACTGGATCTATTCTAGCGGATGCAGCATGGAGGGCGGACTTCAGGCCGCGCGGGACTTCGAGTCCCGCCGAGCGATGCGCCCCCCATGCCGACTGGTATTGCTTCTCAATGCAGGCTGGCGATCTTCTTGCGGATCTCGGCGGCGTCTTTAGCCTCGGGCTGCAACTCTAGATACTTGGCGTAAGCTTCCTTAGCGTCCTTGCGATTCTTGCGCCTTTCTTCCGCCTCGCCCAGGCGCAGCCATGCTTCAGCGAGGTTGGGGTTCCACCTGGTGGCCTCGCGAAAACGCCCGGCGGCCGCCTTGTAGCTGCGCTTCTTGAGGTACAGGTCGCCCACCTGCAACTCCTTGTTGGCCTGCAGCGGATTGAAGGAGTATACCTTGGGCTTGAGATTCGCGTCTTCTTCGGGAGGCTCCTGCTCCTCGGGCTGCTGCGGCTGTTGCGCGGGCGGCTTGGGCGGCTGTTTGGGGGCGTCCTGCGCGCGCGCGGGCAGCACCAGCAGGCTCGAAAACAACAGGGTGGCGACCCAGCGTGACATAATTAAATTATAGCCTTCCACCGCGATGGATCTGCGCGCATGGACCGTGCAGGGAGACTACCGCAGGCCAAGCGTTCGGCGGAAGTCCGCTCCCGCCATGATCGCAATGGCAGCATACATTTCTGAGGTCAAGAAGATGGTGGCCGTTTGAGACGATTTTTGTCAGCCCTGCCCTCCACCGCGCATTCGAGAATGCGGTTGTCGTCCGGATCGGCCGCCACCACGTCGAGGATGATGTGCGGGACGATAATGCGAGCCGTCTGTGCAACCACGCGGATCACCATCTACACGCGGTCTTCCCGCCATGCGAAATCGCGCCGCAGAACCTTGGCCGTCTCCCGGATAATTGCAGGCGACACCACCAACTGGTAGCGCCCATCGACAGCCGCATTCCAAACGGCCGCATCGCGGCCCTTCGGGTACGTGAACGCGGCGATGTAGATATTCGAATCGAGGACGGCGCTAAGAACTTCTTTGCCGAGAGCGGGACTCATGGATCACGCACGAGACACCGCGCTCCTTAATGCCGGCCTTATTGGCTTGCCTTGCGCCATACGCCATGAGCCGTGCATTTTCTAGGGCGAGTTCCCTGGCGGTCATCGGGTTCTTTTTCACCTCTTCGATGATCTGCATCACCAAGTCGGACGAACCGGCTGGCACCTTGGGAAGGCCCGTGTTCTTGACCGTAACAGGCATAAGTAAATTAGCCCACCAAGCCGGGTTCGCCCTCAGTATACGACACCACTGACGCGACGTGCAGACGCGACACCCGTGACATAATTAAATTATAGCCTTCCACTGCGATGGATCTGCGTGACAAAGCGGCCCAGTTGCCTCTCTCGCCAGGCGTGTACCTATACAAGGACGCCGGCGGGCGGGTGATCTACGTCGGTAAGGCGAAGAGCCTGCGCCTGCGGGTGCGCAGCTACTTCAACGACGACCGCCTGGCCGATACCAAGACCGGCACGCTCATCTCAGAAGCCACCGACGTCGATTACATCCTGGTCGACAACGAGAAGGAAGCGCTGGCTCTTGAGAACAACCTCATCAAGCAATGGCAGCCGCGTTTCAACATCCTACTGCGCGACGACAAGACTTATCCCTACGTCAAGCTGACCGCCGAAAAGTACCCGCGCGTTTACGTCACGCGCCGCCTGCGCAAGGACGGCGCCACTTACTACGGTCCTTACTTTCCAGGCAACCTGGCGCATCGCCTGGTACACTTCATTCACCGCCATTTTCTGGTGCCGTCGTGCAAGGTGGACCTGACCCGCTATCATCCCAAGCCGTGCTTGCAATACCACATCCATCGCTGCCTGGGACCGTGTGTGGAAGGGCTGACCACCGACGACGCGTATGGCCGCGCGGTGCGCGATGTGCGCCTGTTTCTGGAGGGCCGGCACGGCGACCTGGCCGCCGCATTGCGCGCGCGCATGGAAACCGCCTCGGAGGCCACGCGGTTCGAAGAGGCCGGCTCGCTGCGCGACCTGCTGGCCACCGTGGAGGAACTCGACGAGCGGCAGAAGATGGCCGCGGCCAAGGGCGACGATATCGATATCTTTGCCGTCTACGCCGAGCCGCCGTTGGTGGCGCTGAATGTCTTCCACCTGCGCAACGGCCAGATCGTGGACCGCCGCGAGCACTTTTGGGAGGACCAGGGGGAGTTCGACGAGCCGCAATTCTTTTCCGCGCTGCTGAAGCAAATCTATCTCGACCAACGCTATGTGCCCGCGATCATCCACGTACCCGTGGATTTCGAAGATCGCGAGGCGCTGGAAGAGTTGCTTTCCGAAAAGCGCAGCCGCAAAGTGGAGATCCACACGCCACAGCGCGGACAGAAGAAGGCCATGCTCGACCTCGTGGAGACCAACGCGAAGCACAGTTTCGACGCGCGCTTTCGCGTCCTGAAGCCTTCCTCGCGCGCTATTCAGGAAGCGGTGCAGGAGGCGTTGAACCTGCCCGAGCCGCCCAAGCGCATCGAGTGTTTTGATATCTCGCACATCCAGGGCACCGATAAAGTGGCCAGCATGGTGGTGTGGGAAGACGGGCGCATGAAGAAGTCCGACTACCGCAAATTCATCATCCGCACGGTCGTGGGCAACGACGATTTCGCCAGCATGCGCGAGGTGGTGACGCGCCGCTACGCGCGTTTGCAGCAGGAAGGCCAGGCAATGCCGGGCCTGGTGCTGATCGATGGGGGCATCGGCCAACTGCACGCCGCGGCGGACGCGCTGGAGGCGATCGGCATCATCAATCAGCCGCTGGCGTCCATCGCCAAGCGCGAGGAGATCATCTACGTGCTCGGGCAGGAGGATGAGCCGATCGTGCTCGACCGGTTCTCGCCCATTCTGCACCTGGTGCAGTCCATCCGCGACGAAGCCCACCGATTTGCCGTGACGTTTCACCGTACGCGGCGCAACGCGCAACGCCTGACTTCGGAACTGGACCAGATCGAAGGCGTTGGCGAGAGGACCGTGCAGAAGTTGCTGAAGCATTTCGGAAGCTCGGAGTTGGTGCGGGCCGCCAACGAAGATCAGCTCACCGAGGTGGTGGGACGAGCGGCGGCGCGGCGGGTGAAGCGCCATTACGAGGAGCAATTGGCCGCCCAGGAAAGGCCCTGAAGGCGCACTTCAGAGATATCTCGGCCGCAGTCTCACGACAATATAAGTCTGCCGCGAGTGGAAGTATGAACGGAGGTTCCGTATGATGGACGTAATGGGTATCGACGACACGCTGACGAGCGAAATCGTGCGCCGCATCCTGGCTGTGGCAAATCCGGACCGTATCATCCTCTTCGGCTCCGCGGCAACCGGGCAGATGACTCGGGACAGCGATATCGATTTGCTCGTGGTCGAGCCGAAAGCCGCTAACCGGCATGAGGAGAGCGTCAAAATACGCAAGGCGATCGGCGACATCTCCTTTCCCGTGGATGTCATCGTCATCAACACAGAGCACTTCGAAGCGACAAAGGACATTTTTGGCGGGATTGCGTACCCCGCTCACAAGTACGGCCGGGTCCTTTATGAAGTCGCGTGAGGCGCAACTGCGGGATTTGGTGCGCGATTGGCTGCGCAAAGCGGACTTGGATTGCGATGTCGCCGCACGCCTGGTTTCCGAGGGAGACCGGTTCCGGGACATCGTTGCATTCCACTGCCAACAGGCTGTCGAGAAGTACCTGAAGTCGATTTTGGTCCGTCATCAGGTCGAGTTAGAAAGACGCAGGACATTGAGCGGCTCCGATACATCCTTCGCGGCGTGGATCCTTCCATCGCGGAAGGGCTGGCCGGCGCGAAGTGGTTGACGCCGTTCGGCGTCGACATCCGTTACCCTGGCGACTTCCCCAAAACGCTGCCCGGCGATGAGACCCGCGCGCTCGGGCTGGCACAAGGCGCGAGGGAGGCAGCCATGGCGCTGCTCTCGCCTTTCCTCGCGGAATTTGATTCGGCCAAGGTGGACCCGGAGGCCGAAGGGCTCGAAGCGCCCTGAAGCAATCTCGCACTTGATCGGCAGCCGCTTCGCGTACTTCGACCTGCGCGCGACGAGATGAACTGCCATTAGCGCCTTCGAGGTAATCTCAAAACTCGGGGACGGCGCATGAGCGGAAACTCACTGGCGAGGTCGGCCTTCGGAAAGGGGCTGCGACAGGCCGTCCCGCACCTGCTGTTTCACTCTCTCAAGCAGCTCCATTCCCGCTCCGCCCGGCGAAAAGTCGCGCTCGATCTCTTCATCCCAGCGGGTACGATCCCGCTCGGCGATCCAGGCGGCAAGCGCGGTTTGCTCTTCGGCCGGCAGTTCCACAATGGCGTGTTGAATCTGGGTGAGGCCAAGGAACGATTTTACCGCAATCGGTCTTGGCCAGAGATCGCCGCTGAGAGCGCGTCTCAGAGATAGCTCAGCCACCAATCGCGGCGCCGGGATTTGACCCGCGCGAACCAGCGGCAGAGCGGATACAGTCCCACCACGATCACCATCCAGGCTATGTAGACAACCCACAGATCGTACCCGAATCCCGCCGGAAATCGCTCGTTTGGGCCGCCGAACGACGGCATCGGAACAGACAGAAACGCGAACGCCGCGTGCCCATAGCGCAGCCATGCCATGAATGCCGCAGCAATGTGGGCCGCATAAAAATGCAGGACGAAGAAGAACAGCGGCACGCGTCCCAGCACCAGCAGGGGATTCGTTGCGCGCCACGGTACGCGGTCGAACCAGGCCAGCACCAGCAGTGCGGGTCCCAGCGTCATGAGCAGGAAGTCCAGCGAAGGCGGATACTTGGTGCAGTTCAGAAACGAGAACAGCGTATAGACAGCCGTCTTTTGCGCGGTCCACGGAGCGGGATCGCCGTACACATTCTCCGCGCGGAGGATCACGAACGCGAGAGTCGAACCCGCGCCGATCCACAGCAAGATGCGGCGCCGCACCGCAGGTTCCATCAGGAAGACTCTGCCGAGGCAGAATCCGGCCGCAATCAGGGCAATCCAGGGCGCCAACGGATACGCCACGATCACCAACAGACCCGCCACGGGAAAGGCGCCCTGCTGATGAAGAACGTTCCAGACCGGAGCGGCGGCGCCGAATTGAGACGCCTGCACACCGTCGAGCGAATTGTGCAGCGCCAGCGCCGCGATGCTCAAGACGGCCAGCAGCCGGGTGGGCAGCCATACCAGGGCCGCCAGGGCAATCATCGAAGCGCCCAACGACCAGAGCACCAGCAGAAAGACTGGGTATTGCAGGGAGAAACTGAAGTAGTAAGCCACGCGCATGACGACCAACTCCAACAGCAGCAGCCACAGACCGCGCGTGAGCAGGAACTCCGAGAGTTGTCTTCTGGTCCGGTTGCGTTGCCACCAGAGAAACGCGCCCATTCCCGCCGTGAGCATGAACACGGGCGCGCAGAAATGCGTGATCCAGCGCGTCAGGAACAGGGCGGGCGTGGTCCTGGCGAGGTCCGTAGGAGAAAAGAGCATGGCGTCGCGGCTGAAGAAATCCCGGACGTGGTCCAGGGCCATGATGACCATGACCAATCCCCGCAGGGCGTCGATGGCGGGTAGCCGCAGGGCGGATTTCTTGTCGGTGTCCATCGGATCATTACATTATGTACCATTGTCAATCGTGGCTGAACGATAATAGAGCGAGATATGACTGTCGAAATCGAAGGCGTCACTTTGCACCTGGCGCATCCGGACGAGCTGCCGGTGCGCTGGGTGGGCCAGGAAGAGTTGATGCGCCAATTGCTGGCGGCATGGCTGGTGGTGAGCGAGCAGGATCTGCCCATGCATCCGCGATTGCTGGGCAAGCCCGGCGTGGGCAAGACTACGCTGGCTTATGCGGCGGCCAAGCGCATGGGCCGCGAAGTGTACATCCTGCAAGCCACCATGGATACGCGCCCGGAGGATTTGCTGGTGACGCCGGTGATCGAAGGCCAAGGCCGGCTGCGCTATGTGGCCTCGCCGCTGGTGACGGCCATGATCCGCGGGGGCATCGCCATTCTCGACGAAGGCAATCGCATGAGCGAGAAGAGTTGGGCCAGCCTGGCGCCGCTGCTCGATAACCGCCGCTACGTGGAATCCATCGTGGCGGGCATCAAGATCAAGGCGCACGCGCAGTTCCGCATCGTGACCACCATGAACGACGATGCTTCCACATTCGAACTGCCCGAGTATATTCACTCGCGCCTGCAGCCGCAGATCCTGATCGATTTTCCGGAGCGCGACGAAGAGTATCACATCCTGAAGGAGAACCTGCCGTTCGCCGAGGAGCGCATCCTGACCTACGTGACCGAATTCCTGCAGCAGGCGCACGCGGCGGACGAGCGCTATACGGTGCGCGACGGCATCAATATCGGGCGCTTCGCCATCAAGCTGAAGAGCCTGGCCACCGAGCGAACGCACGAGACCCAGGCGCTGGAAACGGCCATCCTGCAAACGCTCGGAGAAGAGGCGCTGCGCTATGCCCGGGGAAATCGGCCTTCCTGATCTGCCCGATCCGGGCAGCTTGCGGCGCGGGCGCTTCACCTACCTTCCAGTGGCGCCGGGACGGCTGGAGTTCGCCATTGAGGTGCGCCAGGCGATCCTGCGGGACCGGCCGCAAGTGGTCGCGCTGGAACTGCCTGTCACGCTGCAGCAGCATTATGTGCGCGCGGTGGCGCGGCTGCCGGAGATGTCCGTCATCTTTTATCCGGACGAGACGGCGCGCGATGACGCCGAGCGCGCCATCTATGTGCCGGTCGAGCCGGCCGATCCTTTTGTGGAAGCCATCCGCAGCGCGCTGGAGATTGGCGCAGATGTGGTTTTCGCCGACCCGGACTCGGGCGAGCGGCCGCACTTGAAGGATGCCTATCCGGACCCGTATTCGATCCGCCACATTGGCTATGAAAAATACGTGGAGGCTTACCGCGTCTACCCGCAGGAGCGGTCGGACGAACTCGCGCGGCACGCCGGCGGCATCGCCTGGAAGCTGCAAGGCTGCGATCCGCTGGCGCGCGTGCTGGTGGTGGTGTCGCTGAATCTGCTGGACCCCGTGCTGGACGCCATGGATGAGCCGCAAGCGCAGCCCATGTCGCGTCTGCGGCGCGAGGGCGTGCACGTGCTCAATCCGCACCCGGAATCGCTCGCCGAGATCACTATCGAATATCCTTATCTGCAACATCGCTATGAGCAGTTTCGCGGATTGCTGACGGACGCCAACCTGATCGACCGGCGTCACGCGCAATTTGCGCTGTTTCACGATGCGGAGAAGAGCTACGGAGTGAGCACGGGCGAGCGCGTGGCGCATTGGCAGCGGCGCCTGCTGGCCCGTTATGCCCGCAATCTGGCACTGGCCGATCACGGGTTGATGCCCGCGATATTCGACTTGACGGTGGCCGCGCGCAGCATCGTGGACGACAACTATGGCTGGGAGGTTTGGGAAACAGCGGGCCGCTATCCGCCGCAGAAGACCGCCAGCGATCTGGAGACCGTGCAGATTTCGGGCGACGAGGTGTGGCTCGACACCAAGCGAATCCGGCTGCGGCGTAGGCTGCCGAGCGTCAAGCGGCGGCTGCGCCCGGTGGGATTGAAGCCGCGCAAGAAGGAGAAGTTTGCGGGCGAATGGGCGTCGCAGTTGGATGGCAACAGCATTTGCTCGTACCCGCCGGAAGATCTGGTGATCGAGGATTATGGGCGCTTCTTGAAGAAGAAAGGCAAGGGCATCCTATCGGAAGAGCGCGCGCGCACCGAGCCGTTCACCACCTCGCTGCTGGATGGCATCGATCTGCGCGAGACCATTCGCAACTGGCATGAAGGCAAGATTTACGTGCGGCAGTTTCAGAAGATCTCGGGCGAGGTGGGCTCGGTGATCGTGATCTTCGACGACGATCGCGATCACCGTTACGATTACATGACTACCTGGCTGGGCGAGCATCAGAACGAATCGGACATGGCGTTCTACTCGACGTCTCCGTTCGACAACCTGGTGGGGCCGGGCATCGGGCGCGGCGAGTACGGCGGCTTCCTGATGAGTTTGCCGGCGCGGCGCATGTTCGACGTGTGGCGGGACCCGGATTACGATTTCGCCGAGACCAAGCCGGAGCGCCTGCTGCTGGCGGGGCTGGATTATTCGCTGGAGCGGTTCGTGGTGTATGTCGCGGCCAAGCCGCCGCGATCGGTGTTCCGCAGCATCGCGGCGCGTTTCGGGCGGACGATTATTTATATACCGATCGGCCAGCTTTCACCGGTGGCGCTGAAGAAGATCCGCGTGGTGCATGTGCTGGATGGGTATGACAAACGGGGGGTGGCGAAAGAGTACATCTGGTAGCGCGTTCAGGAGTGCTACGGCGTTGGGGCCAGGGTCGTTAGATGCGCCACTGCGGATCATCCACCACCACGTATCGCCGCCGAACTGGTAACGGTCACCCCAGCGCTCCTGATACCAAGCCGATTCGATCAAGCGACGATTCACACTGTCGCAGGTGCCAGCGGCTCGCGATAACTGCTGCACAGCCATCTCGCGTCGGAAATCGGCCCAACCCCACTCCGGCCAGAAAGCGGCCTCGGCGGCGGCCTGCAGGTGCTCGCATAAGGCGCGCACCTGCATGCCTCGATTGAGCCGACCACGGCGCAACCCATCAAAGGGTAAGGCCGTGGTCGTCTCTGGCGTCGATGTTGGCGCCCTGTTCGCGGAGAACGGAGCGCAACGCATCGCCGGCCCAATCGTGTTTACCGTCCACGGCCCCCCCACCGCGGAGCGAACATCTGGCGGTCATGGTCGGAGAGAGCCGCCGGCTGCAAGGTTGCTCGGTGTCGCCAGATAGCCGTGCACCTCGCCCGTACTGGTAAGGGCCAAGCCTACGATCTCCTCGTTGGAATTAATGGAACATGCGATCAGCAGTGACAACGGGGAATCTGCGGGAATGAGGCTGTTGAGGTTGGTCATCGCGCCGCTCTGCCAAAGGTACGGGTGCGGATCGAAGTTCGCGTCGAGCGACAGGCCCACTATGCTGCCACCGTCGTTGATGCCGAGGGCTACGCTATTCACGTCCCCGGTAAGCGTGCCGAGGTCTTCAATACCAGTCTCCTTGTTCCACAGGAAAGCATGGAAGTTGGCGTCACCGGCCAAGTCTGATTGCCCAATCACCTGACCTTGGTTATTGAGGTTTAAGGCGAGATTGCCGAATCCGAGTCCGGTTCCGCCGAGGTTGCCGAGATCGATCACGGTGCCTCTTTCCCAGAGCAAGGCGTGAAGAGGCTGGAGATTTTCCAGAATACTAAAGTTGAAGGATGAGCATTGGCCCGACGCGCCGGCAACCTGGCCGTTGTCGTTGATGGCGAAGGCGGCTCCGTCCAAGTCTCCGTCTAGTGTGACGAGTTCATGGATCTTGCCATTTGCCCACATGACAGGCTTGAACTGCAGCACTTGAGGGGCTGGGCAGCCGGGGTCCGGCGTGGCGTTTTCTGCCAGCCCCGCCATTTCCCCGTGTTTGTCGATCTGGTTGACGGCACCGTTGTTGCCTCCCAGCGTTGGCAGCGCAGTCATCGCACCGTTTTGCCACAAGAACGGCACACAGGAATTACCGGCTGAGGGGAGCCCCAGCGCTGTGAAGCCGCAGAAGTCTTCGCCTTTTGGATCTAGAGCGGATGTTTCGGCTTCACCCACGGCTTGGCCCGTTGCGTTGACGCCAAATGCCACGCTGTTGGCTCCTCCGAGCCCGGGTTTGGCGATGTCCATCTTCAGTTTCTTGTACCAAAGCATGGCATTCATTGCGCCGTTGGGAGCGGCCGCCGCACCGCCGATCAGGCCATTGGGAGCTACGAAGAACGGCTGGCCGGGCGTGCCGCCCACCGCGCCGAGGTCGGTGACGGTATAGTGTGGCGGCTGCGCCATAGCAAATGCGGCGAACAGGCTGGCCGCGGCAATTGAAGTCAAGATCGTTTTCATATGTTCCTCCATTTCAGTTATGCGCTGGATGCGCCTATACAGATAGGCGCAGAAGGCGAGATGGAACTATCATCCCGGGGCATGAAATCTGAAGGACCGGGTCCCGGCGGTATAATTTAGCCGATAAGCGATGCAGAGGGCGGCACAATCCGGCGAAGCGGCTGTGAGCGACATCAGCAAGCTGCTGCACGCGTGGAGCGAGGGAGACCAGAACGCGCTCGAGAGGCTGACCCCTGTCGTGTATGACGAACTCCATCGCCTGGCACGCCGCTACATGAGACGCGAGCGTCCCGGTCACAGCCTGCAAACGACGGCCCTGGTGAATGAGGCCTACATGCGCCTGTTGGATTATAAGCGCATCGAATGGCAGGACCGCGCCCATTTCTTCGCGATTTCGGCCCAGTTGATGAGGCGCATTCTGGTGGAACATGCGCGGCGCCACAACCTGAAACGCGGGGGTGGCCTGCCGCATGTCTCGCTGGAAGAAGCAGCCGTAGTGGGCGGCGGCCGGGCCGCGGACCTGGTGGCGCTCGACGACGCCATGAACGCGCTGGCGCGACTCGATCCGCGCAAAGTGCAGGTCGTCGAAATGCGCTTCTTTGGCGGACTCAGCGTGGAAGAAACAGCCGAGGTGCTCAAAGTGTCGCCCATCACCGTCATGCGCGATTGGAGCACCGCCAAGGCCTGGCTCTATCGCGAGTTGACCGGCGGAACAGCCGATGGATTCTGAACGCTGGCAACGGGTCGATAATCTGTTGCAGGCCGCGTTGGAGCATTCGCCCGGCGAGCGCGCGGAGTTTTTGCGGCAGGTGTGCGCGGGCGACGAGGCGCTGGAGCGGGAAGTCCGGTCGCTGCTGGCAGCGCAGCGGGAAGCAGGGAGTTTCCTGGAGACTCCGGCGATAGAAGTGGCTGCGCGGGCGCTCGCTCCCAAGCAGGACCAGAATGCCGCAGAGAGTGTCCGCTCCCCAGTCGCCCAGATCATCTCGCATTACCGCATCGTCGGGAAACTTGGCTCTGGAGGAATGGGTGTGGTCTACAAGGCGCAGGACACCCGGCTGCACCGGTTCGTGGCGCTCAAGTTTCTGCCGGACGAAGTCGCTCGGGACCCGCAAATGCTCAGCCGGTTCCAGCGCGAGGCGCGCGCCGCTTCCGCCTTGAATCACCCGAACATCTGCACCATTTATGACATTGGCGAGCAGGACGGCCGCTCCTTCATCGTCATGGAGCATCTGGAGGGCGTGACGCTGAAGCAACGCATCTTTTCTCCGACCGGCGGCCGCCCCTTGGAAATGGAAACGCTGCTGGCCTTCGGGATCGAGATCGCCGATGCGTTGGACGCCGCCCACACCGCAGGCATCGTTCACCGCGACATCAAGCCGGCCAACATTTTCATCACCGGGCCCGCAAGCGGCCGCCCCGGCCACGCCAAGATTCTCGACTTCGGTTTGGCTCAACTGGACGCGGCAGACGACATTGAGGAGCCGCTCACAAAGCCGGGCGTGGCGATGGGGACGGCCGGCTACATGTCCCCAGAGCAGGCGCTGGGAAAGCCCCTGGACGCACGGACGGATTTGTTCTCCTTCGGGCTGGTGCTCTATGAAATGGCCACCGGGACGCGCCTGGTGGCCGGGGTCCGGCTGAGCACGGAGGTGTCGCCGGAGCTGGAACACATCATATCTAAATGCCTGGAGAACGACCGTGAGCTGCGATACCAGCATGCTTCTGAAATCCGCGCCGACCTCCAGCGTTTGAAGCGGGACTCGGATTCGACAACCAGTGCGAAGCCCGGCGCAAAACGCTGGCGCCTGGCCGTTCCTGCCGCCGTGGCTGGCCTAGCCTTGTTCGCCGCAGGCTACTTCTATTTTCACCGCACACCAAAACTCACCGACAAGGACACCATTGTCCTCGCCGATTTCACAAACACCACGGGCGACCCCGTGTTTGACGGGACGCTGCGCCAAGGGTTGGCCATACAGCTTGAACAGTCGCCATTCCTCAGGCTGGTTTCCGAGCAGCGGATCCACCAATCGCTGCGTCTGATGGGCCAGCCGGCTGATGCGAGGCTGACTCCGGCGCTGGCTCAGGAGATTTGCGAGCGGACCGCAAGCGCCGCCGTCCTGGATGGTTCGATTGCAAGCCTCGGAAGCCAATACGTATTGGCGTTACGCGCAAAGACCTGCCGCACCGGAGACGTTCTCGACGAGGAGCAGGCGCAAGCGGCAGGAAAGGAAGACGTCCTGAATTCGCTGAGCCAAATTGCCAGTAAATTCAGAACCCGGGTCGGCGAATCGCTCGCGACGGTGGAGGAGCACGATACTCCCCTCGCGGAGGCTACCACGCCGTCGCTTGAGGCCTTGAAAGCCTATAGCGCCGGCCTGAAGACCGGCCTATCCGGTTCCATTTCCGGTGTGCCTTTCTTCAAGCGCGCCATTGAGATCGACCCCCAATTCGCAGTGGCGCACGCAGCGCTGGGGCTCATGTACGGCGACATGGGAGAATCTGGCCTTTCCGCGGAGAGCACCACCAAGGCGTACCAGTTGCGCGATCACGCCAGTGACCGGGAGAAGTTCTTTATCGCTGCTTCCTACGAACTTCACGTGACAGGAAACCTGGAGAAGGCGCAACAGACCTGCGAGTCGTGGGTGCGAACCTATCCCCGCGAAATAATGCCTCACGCATTCCTGGCCGGGGTTATTTACATTGCCTCAGGAAACTACGAAAAAGCGGTCGAAGAAGACAAGAAGGCTATCGAAATAGATCCGGGCTCTGCCATCGGTTATTCGCAGATCGCCTTCAACTACGAATACCTTGACCGTTTGGGGGAAGCCACGAATACTCTGCAGCAAGCCGCCGCGCGTAAGCTGGAAATCCCGGATTTTTTGGTTCAGCGATACGACATCGCCTTCTTAGAGGGCGACCACGAGGAAATGCAACGGGAAGTGGCTCTGGCACGGGGAAAATCCGGTGCGGAAGACTGGATTTCAGACCACCAGGCTTTCGTCTCGGCATATTCCGGCCGCTTGCAAGAGGCCCGGAGATTGTCGCATCGTGCCGCGGACCTGGCTCAACAAGCGGCCCAGCGGGACAGGGCGGCTCTGGATGAAACCGGGCTGGCACTGTGGGAAGGCTTTTTCGGGAATGCGCCCGCGGCCAGGCGGAGCGCGATGGCCGCACGGGAGCTTTCCGATGGCCGGGAGGTGGAGTATGGCGCAGCGTTTGCATTGGCTCTCTCCGGGGATTCTGCCAGGTCTCAGGCTCTGGCGAACGATCTGGCAAAGCGCTTCCCTGAGGATACGTCGGTCCGATTCAGTTACCTGCCGGCTCTTCACGCACTTCTCGCGCTGAACCATGGCGAGCCTTCGAAAGCTATCGAACTGCTGCAAATCGCCGTTCCCTATGACCTAGGTGCGCCGCGCAGCAGCTTTCATGGCTTCTTCGGCACGCTCTATCCGGTCTATGTGCGCGGCGAAGCCTATCTGGCGGCACACCAGGGCGCCCAAGCCGCCGCGGAATTCCAGAAGATTCTCAATCATCGCGGGATTGTGGTCAGCGACCCAATCGGCGCATTGGCGCACTTGCAATTAGGCAGGGCGTTGGCTTTGTGGGGAGAGAAGACCAAAGCAAAGACCGCCTACCAGGATTTCCTGACGCTCTGGAAAGACGCCGACCCCGACATCCCGATCCTCAAGCGAGCCAAGACGGAATACGCAGGGCTGCAGTGAGCGACAACTGTTACTACGGCGATGCGATGACTCGGGGGTGGATGACGAACCCACTTGCAATTGTGCATTACAACCGCACATTTTCAAGGAGCGCGGTCTCCGCAGAGCCTCTACCTGCGCTCGTAGCGCCCCATATATTGCGCTTCCGCCAGGATGTGGCCGCGGAGGGCCTTGTCGAGTTGGGCGCGGCTGGCGCTTGCCGGCAGTCCTAACGTCGCAATATCGAGCGCGTAGAGTCTGAAGAAATAACGATGCGGCCCGTGGCCTCTCGGAGGACAGGGTCCGCCATATCCGGTGCGGCCGAAGTCGTTAGTGCCGTTCTGAACCGGCTTTCCCGGTCTATACCCTTGCGCCAGCGATCGTACCGAGGGCGGCAGATCGTACAGCAACCAATGATTCCAAGTACCTGCGGGCGCGTCTGGATCATCCACAATCAACGCCAGACCGCGGGTCGTGGTTGGCTCGCCATCCCATTCCAGAGACGGTGAGATGTCCGCACTTTCACAGGTATGCAATTTGGGGATCAGGCCCCCGTCGGCAAACGCGGGGATGGTCAGCTTGAAGGCCATGCCTCAATCTTAACGCGGCGCCTCAAGAAGGCTCGCGATGAACCAGTTCGGGCGAGAAGGCAGGGATGCACACCGCGATGTACTCGGCGCCGCCGGGTTCCGGCGTGCTGTAGCGCACCCACTCGCCGCGATGGGCGGCGATGGCCTGGCCGGCTTTCACATCGATGGTCCCCGACTTTGTCTCCACGCGCAGCAGGCCCCGCAGCACCACGGTGTACTCGTCGAATTCCGGGGTCTGGCCGGGCTCACTCCAACCGGTCGGACTCTCCATGCGCGCGATGCTCACCGCTTCGGTCGCGGAGTTGACGAGGCCCACGTATTCCGCGATCCGCTTCGGCAAAGTTCCGGCTGCGGCGATGATGGTCGGTTTTTCGATCAGGTCGGGCATGGATCTTCCCATCGTACAATCTTTGTATCCCGCACACGAGCGCACCGGAAGCCGCGGATACTTCGGAAAGTGCGGATCGCCGGCGGAAAGCTTGCAGAGATAGAAGACCGAGCCGCGGTCCGAGCGGATAGTCTCGACGTGCGCACACGCGGCGTACAAACCCGCCGGTGGGGTGTGACTGCGGAAAGGCGCTATCGTGGGGGCATGGGGATGACCTTGAATATCCCGGACTCGGTGCTCGAAGGCCTCCGCATTCCCGAGGCGGAGATTGCGCAGCGACTCCGGACCGAACTGGCCATCGCGCTCTATGCTCAAGGAGTGCTCTCGCTCGGCAAGGCGGCCGAACTCGCGGAGATGAATCGAATGGTCTTCGGCGAGATCGTGGGGCTGCGAGGGATTGCACGGCATTACGGCGACGCGGAGCTGGCGCAAGACATCTCCCATGCTCGTAGTGAGTGATACCTCGCCGATTTCGAACCTGGCTATCATTGGCAGGTTAAACCTTCTCCGAAGCCAATTCGGCGTCATCTGGATCCCTGGCGCTGTCCGGTCTGAACTGGAACGGCTTTCTCACCCAGCGGCGTTGAAAGAGATCTAACTAACAGGCTGTCCAGAACGGTTGGATCGGACAGCGGGCACTCAGAGATCAGAAGACCGCGCGAGTCCTCGCAACGACGCTCGATCCCGGCGAGGCCGAGGCTATCTATCGCGCTTGCGTTGGAACTGTCCGCGGACCTGATTTTGCTGGACGAGAGAGACGGACGCCGTGCGGCCGGTCACGCCCGGTTTGCGCGCAACAGGCGTTCTTGGAGTGTTGCTACGGGCAAAGAACAAGGGCCAGATCCAAGCGGTAAAGCCTGAGGTTGAGGCGTTGCGAACTCAAGCCCGGTTCTTCATTTCCTCGCGATTGGAAGAGAAGGTCTTAGGCATCGCCGGAGAATAGAACGCACATTAGTGAAGCTTGGATTGATTGAGGCGCGCGGTGTCCTCTTCGTATCCCGCACA
>Ga0182016_10001481_pt1 | contig 28625 bp, 27 predicted proteins | sample 712S2MmetaG_FD_120491 | JGI IMG/M metagenome (GOLD analysis project Ga0182016, IMG submission 120491) | Permafrost microbial communities from Stordalen Mire, Sweden - 712S2M metaG | ecosystem: Environmental > Terrestrial > Soil > Wetlands > Permafrost | place: Sweden: Stordalen | collected...
GCCGCTTGAATTTTACCCAGGAGGCGTCATGATCAAGGTCGCATTTCTATATCCGAATAAGCCGGGAAGCCACTTCAAGGCCGATTACTACATCGACGTACACATGCCTCTGGCCATCCGGCTGCTGAAGCCGGCTCTCAAGGCGGTTTCGGCAGAGATCGGGCAAAGCGCGGCCATGCCGGACCAGCCGCCGCCGTTCCATGCGACATGTGCGTTCACATTTGAGTCGGTCCAGGCATTCACAGACGCGGTGATGCCTCACTACGTAGAGCTTCAAGGGGATATTCCGAATTACACCGACATCGAGCCGGTGGTGCAAATCAGCGAGATCAGGATTTCTGAGTAGTCTCCGGCTTGGTACTAATGAGCAAGCTCCACCGGACCAGGCCGAGCCGTCTCGCCACTCCTACCGGCCTCGTCCAGCTTGCCGAAGATCATCTTGCCGCTAGCGGTCTGCAGGACGCTGGTTACGGAAATCTCCACGGCCTTGCCAATCAGCTTCCGCGCATGATCCACAACAACCATGGTGCCGTCGTCGAGGTAGCCAACCCCCTGGTTGAACTCCTTGCCTTCCTTGAGGATCAACACATTCATCTTCTCGCCCGGCAGCACGACCGGCTTCAGCGCGTTGGCCAGGTCGTTGATGTTCAGGACCTCAACGTGGTGAAGGTGCGCCACCTTGTTGAGGTTGAAGTCGTTGGTGACGACCTTGGCTTCCCACTTCTTGGCCAGTTCGAGGAGCTTCAGGTCGACCTCGCGGATCGACGGGAAATCGTCGGGCACAATCTGCACCTGGATGTTGTTGCTCGACTGCATGCGCTGCAGCATGTCGAGACCGCGGCGACCCCTTTGCCTCTTTGACCCGTCAGTCGAATCGGCCACCACCTGCAGTTCGCGCAGCACAAACTCCGGCACCACCATCATTCCGTCAATGAACCCGGCCTCGGCAATGTCTGCGATGCGGCCATCGATGATGACGCTGGTGTCAAGCACCTTGGCGCTCTTGCGCGTGGGCTTTTCGCCGCTGAAGATGGTGCCGAGCGCCGCCGGATTGAGCAGGTCGCCCTTGCTGGCTCCGACCAATAACCCAACGTAGGTCATCAGAAGCAAGACAAAAATCTGCAGGGAAGCCGAACTGGCAGCGTTCAAGGGCGCGGTTTTCAGTACCAGGCAAAACAGAAACGCGCCAAAAATGCCCAGCACGCTGCCCGCTACGGCGCCGATAAGACGCCGCAGCGTCAGCGCTCGTACGCGAAGTTCGAACACGATCACAGCGCCAGCCGCCGCAGCGCCGGCACCTGCACTCACCCATCCATCCAGCCCGAATGGGTGAAGGAAATAACAAACCCCGGCAAGGAGGGCTACAAAGAGAAAACGAACAAGAATGAGATCCATAAAATGCCAACTCCCGCTTGCGTTGGAGAAAAAGGTTCCAACCTGGGCACAAGTCGCGAGTATGCCGATTTCCAGCTAGTGTCGTCAAGAGAAGAATGTTGCTTGGCCGCGAACGCCGATCCAGGACCATAAACTGAAAGCGTTATCAAGGCTCTTAGGAGCAGCCCGACTCACTTTCGACAAGTTACGCCTGCAGAGAACCCCGTGCTCGATCCCCCTCAACCCCCCGTGCCCCGTTCTTGCGATTTTTTTCTATCGCAAGGGCGGGAAACCTCGAGCCTGAATTCCACCCTACTGTTTGTTCACGTCCACGTAATAAAGATCCGTCGCGACCTTCAGGTCATCCTTGCTAAGCGGCGTTTGCATCGACTGCCACTTCGTCGTCGGATGAATGATCTGCCAATGCTCCGGCATGCCCACGCGCACCGGCATCGCGAAGCTGTCCTCATCCGCGTCCCACTTGTACATCACCATCCCCGGAGCCTCGCCAAACAGAAGCTCCAGCCGCGGAATCGCCACGTGGCGCAGGTACTGGTCGAAGATCGGCGTCAGATTCATCCCTGTATGCAGATTGAACCATGCCACCACGTCTTCCGTCATGATGTTCTGATACTTGAAATGCTGATAAAAATCGTGCAGCAGCGCCCACCACTTGGCATCGTCGTTCACCACGCTCCGCAGCGTGTTGATCATCAAGGCGCCCTTGAAGTACTGGTCCTGCGTGGGCTCCGCATTCACTCCGCGCTCGGCGACGATCGGGCGCAAACCGACCACCTTCGGCTTCAGCCCGCCCAGGTACTTGAGCGCGTCGTCGTGCCCCCAGCGGTATTCCACATAGAGGGCTTCAAGGTACGTCGTCCAGCCTTCATGAATCCACATGTCGGACGAGTCTTGCGCCGTGATGCTGTTGCCGAACCACTCATGCCCACTCTCGTGAATGATGATGAAATCGAAGCGCAGGCTTATGCCCACGCCGGTCCAGTCGCGCCCCATATAACCATTCTTGAACCCGTTTCCGTACGCCACGGCGCTCTGGTGTTCCATGCCGAGGTAAGGCGCCTCCACCAGTTTGTACCCGTCCTTGATAAAGGGATACTCGCCAAAATAATGCCGGTAGGCCTCAATCATGCCCTTGGCCTGGGCGAACTGGATCTTTGCCTTGTCGAGATCCTCCGGCAGCACGTAAAAATCCATCGGCAACTCGCCCAGTTGATCGGAGAAGTGAACGTAATTGCCAATGTTCAGCGCCACATCGTAATTGTTGATCGGGTAATGCACGTGCCAGTCCCAGCGTGTGTAGCCGTCACCCAGGTCCGTCTTGCCTACAAACTTTCCATTCGACACATCGACCAGGTCGTTGGGAATGGCGACACTGATGTCCATGCTCTCGACTTCGTCCTTCCACTGGTCCTTGTCCGGCCACCACATGCTCGCGCCGGTGCCCTCGCAAGCGGTGTTGATCCACACATGGCCGGAAGGATCCTTCTTGAACGTCATGCCCCCAAAACGCCCCGTCTCTTCGGGATGCCCGGAGTAATAAAAATCGATCGAGTAGACCTGGCCGGCGTGCAGTGTTTCAGGAAAGTCCACGAACACCGCGCCGGTGTCCCGCTCGTACTTGAGCGTCTTGGCTCCCATGAGAATCTTGTCAATGTTGAGCGTGTCGCGCAGATCCAGTTGAATGCGCGTGCCGTCTTTCAGCATTTTGAAGCGAATGGTGTTCTTGCCGCTAACCCACTGCTTATCGGGATCGACGCGAATGTCCAGGTGGTAATAGAGCAGGTCGTTGTTGGCGCGATAGGGGCCGTAAGCGCCGCGCAGCATGTCATAGCGCGTTGGAATGGGTGCACCTGCGTCGTTCGGGCTTATCCGCTTCTTCTGCGCGGCTGGGGCGGCAACAGGCTCATCGGGTTTGGTTGTCGCCTGTGGGGTGGCCCGTTGCGGGGCCGTGGCGGAGGGGGCAGGAGAATCGGGCTTGGTAGCCGTTTGCTGAAGAGCGTGCGCTGGAAACGAGAGCGCGACAGCTATACAGAGGACAAGGGGCCTGGATGCGCTAGATAGCGGATGATGAAATCGCATGGCGTTATCCTAATTGCCGAGCCCAATGCCAGTGAAAAACTCGGGGAAAGTCCCAGGACAATCGCCAGAAGAAAGTCGTTGGCGGAATGAGTTCCACCCCTCTCCTCCAACCGGTCAAATGCGGCACATCCTTTCGTGGTGATTGCATTACTGTGCCGCCACCGCATTCAATCGAATTCCGGCACAGGAAACGCTGCTCACCTAAAGATAACTTCGGGGTTGCTGACGATACAATCGGGACGGCCATCAAACTGTGCCGGACTGGTGGAGGATGTACTTTCTGATCCAAAAAGCAACTACGCTGCAATATTCGCGAAGTTGGTTGTCGCGTCCTTCGCCATTCCAGTCGCGGGCAACCTCTTCCCAGTCCTGTCGCCTCATACTCTGTCGCTTTGGAAACAACAGTAACAGCGAGTTGATGACTGCTTTGCGCTTGTTGACCATCGCAAAAGTGTTCAGGTTGAGCACCGAAGTCAATTCGTTGTTGAAAGCCCAATTGCTGGAGCGGATGCGCCCATCCTTCAGGTAACTGATCGTGCTTTCGACATCGTCGACCGCAGGGTTTAGTGAGAGATCCTTGTCACCCTTAAATGTGTCACAGTGCCGGTCGACGTCGCGTTCGTCGTTCGGGTTTGGCTTCTCGCCACCCATGCAGGCGCCGAGCAGATTTGTATAGGTGAGTTGTTCGTCGGGATAGCGCCTCTGTGGGTGCCAGTGTTCGACCTTCATTTCCAACTCGCGCGGAACGATCCTGCACAGGCAGTAGCAGCACAGGCCTCGCTGTTCTAGAACGAGCGATTCACGGAGCTCCTGTATCTCGCGATAGTTGTTGTAAGCGGAGTGGGTTCGCGCGCGATGCGCAGTCAGGCTCTGCGGTTCCGCACCCTTGGCGATATTTCTCATTGTGTCGATTCCAGAAGGTTGATCATTGTATTCGCGCCGGTCACCTCTGGGTCATTCGCGCCGAGACGCTCCTCAACTTGAGAAAGGACTTCCCGCGCCCTATCCATGTCCTCTTGGTCAATTAGCTCGGAGAGGCGCTTGAGAAGTCCGTCGACCTCGATGTCTCTCCGGTTGGACTTCATGACCTCTTCGAGGATTTCGCTTGAATCGAGGCCAAAGGAGCGCTCCGGCTTGAAGACACCTCCATTTTCGAGGATCCGTATTTCTTCCGGAAGGGCCTCCCCGATGAGCTGCGGCGAGTGGGTCGTGGCGATAAACTGCACACGTGGGAATGTCTTCTTCAAGTCTTTAATGACGCGGCGTTGCCACTTGGGGTGCAGGTGCAGATCGAGTTCGTCAATGAGAACGACGCCAGGTGTTTCGAGCAAAGCTTTCTCCCCAAGGTCGAGATTCAGCTTGACTACGCGTCGAACAATGTCCCCGATCAGGGTGAGCATGATTCTCTGCCCGTGGCTCAGTGTGCTGAATAGCTGGTCGCCCAGCCCTTCCATCCTGACGACAAATTCGTTTAGCCGGTCATCAAAAAAGAGGTCGGTTGTATATTCGACGCACGCAAGGACGGCGCCCTTTATCGCGCTCCAAGCAATGGTCGAAGCTCCACGCTGCCGGCTTGCCAGGAATTCGGCTTTCATCCAGGCAATCAAATCGGACTCTTGAATGTTGAATCCGGTACAGTCGAGATAGCCGTCGAAACGTGACGGACGCCGCGGCGTGGAGTCGTCCTTTTTCTTTGGCTGATCACGATGGAAGTATTCGAACCAGAGTCGCTCCGCGCCGTAGCTGCAGATCAGGGGCAGTACCACTTCCTTGCCATCACGAACGGCGTGGTCCGCCTGTTCCGCGAGAGAGGCAATTTCTTTTGTCCGGCCAGTGGTGGTCTTGCCCCCTTCCCGCAGAAGCTCCCGGGACCACTCAATGGACTTCCCCTGCACGAGCCCTTTGGCCTCAATCCGTGCCGGGAATTGCTTTTCGAAGGTCGTGGAGTCAGGGTGGTGAATAGGGGCAAGGTGGACATCGTCCCCGTCGATGCCACCTGCCTTTTCGGCAGTACGCATGCCAAGGAACCACGCATCAATAGCAATAGTAAGAGCGTCAAGGACCGAGGTCTTGCCGGTGGCGTTATCGCCGACAAGGAGATTGAAGTGCGGATCGAACTCGATCCGGCACTCTCGGAATTTCTTGAAATTCTTGATCGTCAGTTGCTGAATTTGCACGATAGTCCTTTGTTCTTCAGTAACTTAGTGTAGCGCAGGAAGGCAATCATTGATTGCCAGCATGGACTTTTCGAATTCCGGTTGTATTACCGCCGACTCGGAAGTCGCGTGTTAGTAAACATTGTTTTGCGCCTTCAGCCTGGATAAAGCTGTTGTCTTTCCTGATTCAATCGCGGGGCGGCTCTGCGTCCTATTCGGTGGCGGCTTTCCATTCAATTGGGTGGCGGCTTTCACCTTAATCACCCCTCTCGTAGGCAGGCGACGAAGACACCTCGAACAAAGCGCCGCCAGTCCGGAAGACAATCTCAACTTCTTTCCCAAAGTTTGCAGTCTAATTCGCGGAAACGCGCACAATCGATTCATGGACCTCAAAACGTCTCAAATCTCCCGGTTCAATCAAGTCCCTCAGCTCAAAGTGTCAGGGGTGTGCCCGGTTCGTACCCCGAGGGCGATTTACCCCACCCCTCCCCCACTTTTGCCGCAACCCCGCAAAAAGAAAAGGATTAGCTCAAGAAAACCGATTTCGACCTACCGAAACAAACAACTTACCTATGGGTTCCATGCCCTCACCGCCGGCTGATTTCTAGGTCAGGCGATGAGGTTGAAAGCCACGGCAGGGATCGGTCAAACGATTCTTGTGAGCGTATCGAGAGCAAAGGGTCTTGCAATAAACCCGCGCGCGTTCCAGCGCAACTACGACGCGACCGCCAACTCCTGCTGCTGCTGCACACGTACCGAGCCCTTGCGTGGGCCGCGTTTGCGCGCGCTCATGACCTTGATCCGCTCAAGGAGTTCCTGCGACGAGCAGTTCTTTTTCGCAATTAGCGCATCCGCCGCGTGGATATCGCTTCCCATCTTCTGTGGGTCGCCCCGCAGAAGCATGGGCACATGCGCCGCGATCTGTTTCAGCCGGCTCACCAACTGATTCCCATTCATATGCGGCATGGCAAAGTCCGCCAATACCAGGTCAACAGGGGTGGCGGCAAACATTCCAATCGCCTCCTGGCCGTTCAAAGCTACGAGCACGCGATAGCCGTTGGTTGCCAGCATGAAAGCGAGTACGGACAGTTCCAGTTCATTGTCGTCTACACAGAGAATTACTTTCTTCGGTCGCATCGTTGGGGTAAACTCCTTCATTTCCATTTCAGTTTTGGTACAAGCGGCAACACTTCACCCCGCTCGCTCTTTTGGCGAGGTAGGGACATGGATTGCCTGGTTCGGCAACCGGATACAGAGCTGGCCTCTTCTGGTTGATCTTGCAGTCGGAATGCCCTGCTGCTGCGTGCGGACAGCCTTGGGCAGGCATGCCATTTACGCAATGCGGCATTCGACTTTTCGACGCACAGAAAGTCAGCTGTCTGTTCGCGGTCTGATTACATGAAACCTGGGTAGAGACCGGCGTTGGAGTCGGTTAAATTGCTTCAATGAAAGCCAAGGGTACGGGTCTCGGACGCAACTGAAAAGAGAGAAAGGGAGGCGAAAGCATGCCTGAAAATCAGACTGTAACAATTGACTAATTAGCTAGATCTAATACTTCCCATCACTTGCCTTGAGGAATGCCTGTTGAAAGCATGTGCATCGCTACAGGAAAAGACGACCGTTTGCAACAAGAACGGTGCTGCCTCCGACGCGCACTTCGCTTACTTTCGCTGAACCAGGCTGCGCGGCCTCGCCTTGGATCTTGGCAGAGAGATACAAATCGCTTGGCCTGTTCATTTCCACGCCCTGGCGCAGGTGCACGCGCAATCCCGATGGCACGGCGCCGCGATCGACCAGGTAGCTGATGGCGCAGCCCGCGGCCGATCCCGTTGCGGGGTCTTCGCCGCCATTGAATTGCATACGCGCGCGCCACGCCGGCTCATCTTCCCCGGTTTGTCCCAGCCCGGTTTGTCCGAGCCCAGTTTGCCCCAGCCCGGTCGGCCCCAGCCCTGTCGGCCCCAGGACATAAAACCAGCGTGCGCCGCGACTGCGCAACCACTCGGTGGCCTGCTGCTGGTTGACGTTGAGTCTCGCCAATGAATGGAGCGACTTGAGCGCGACAATTGCAAACGCTGCGCCTGTGGAGACAATCTGCGGCGGAAGTGTGGGATCCAGATCGTCCTCGGAGAGGCCGATCAGCCGCGCCACTTCATTCGCTTCCAGTTCCGCGCCAAATTCAGGGTCCCGCTGCGTCATTTCACCGAACAGGCCATTTGCGGCGAAGCGAACCGGCACCGCGCCCACAATCAGCGCCAGCGTCACCGTATCCTGATGAACGGTTTCCGGAGCACTCAGCCGCAACACGCTGGCTGTTCCCAGGGTGGGATGGCCGGCAAAGGGCAGTTCTTCCTGCGTGGTGAAGATGCGCACCCGCACACCCTCATGCTGCTCCACCTCTGCGGAACGGCGCTCAATAAATGTGGTTTCACTCAGATTGAACTCACGCGCGATGGACTGCATTTGCTCTGCTGTGAGGGCAACAGTGTTGAACACCACAGCGAGCGGGTTTCCGGCGAGCGCTGTCTCGGTGAAGACATCCACGATGAAGTAATCGAGTTCGGTTTGAGCTGGCTGCGCGGGAATCGCCATAGATGCATTATCAAGCAAAACGCCTGCTTGCGTTCCCCACCCAAACCGGAGTTATTCACAGGATTTCAGCCTCCGCAGCTTGCATGGAACCCCTGGCCGCTGCGAGCCGTATCTCTCTGCAATATGGAACAGCGCTACAGATGGCCGTGGGTTGAGGCGCAGGTTGAGCAATCTATCGAGAGATGGAAACTTTGCGCTCTGCCGTCGATTCCACATTCCACCCGCTTCTCCATCAAGGAACAGCGGGTGCACGAGAAGGCCTACGACGAGGGCTTGCGTGCCGTCGAGCGCGAGGCCGGGCGCGCACCACGCAACAGAGCGGACCGCCTTCAGGCGCAGCAGCGAGTAGTCGCGCTGTTTCCACGATTTGCCTCGGTCGCGCTTGGCCTTGAGGGGGAAGAAGTCGATCTCATTACCGGCAAGTTCCTGCCTATCGGAACAGAACTCGCGCGGTGGGCTCGCAGCTTTGACCGGACCCTGAGCAACGCGGACACCATCCAGGCCTGCCGCAATGCATGGACCTGCTGCGGTTTGCAGGCGCTGCTCGGCCAACCCATGGCACTCACCCCATCGATACTTGCCTACAGCCTTCTTTACCCTTACAGCGACAACTATCTTGACCAGCCCGGTCTGTCGACTGAGGAGAAGCTCCAATTCAGTGAGCGATTCCGTCAACGGCTGTGCGGCGAGTTGCTCTTGCCTGCCGATCCTCGCGAGGCGGCCATATGGACGATGGTTCAGCTGATCGAACAGCAATATTCTCGCTTGGAGCATCCCCAGGTCTTCGATTGTCTATTGGCTATTCATCGAGCGCAGGAGCAGAGTATCGCGCAACTGGGCAACAGTGACCGATCCCGTAACTCCGGACATGGCTCGCTACATGGCTCACTCGATAGCGCAGGGCTCCTGCGCATCAGTTGTGCCAAAGGCGGCGCCTCTGTGCTGGCAGATGCTTGTCTCGCACAGCCGTGGCTCAGCCCGGAAGAAGCCGGATTCGCTTTCGACTGGGGCGTTCTGCTGCAACTTGGAGACGATCTGCAGGATGTGCGTGAGGATCTCGAGCGCGGTTCAGTCACGCTGTTCACACGCGCTGTTACGCAGGGCAAGCCATTGGATGCGCTCATCCTGCAACTGCTTCACTTCAGCCGGCAGGTCGCTGACAGGATGGATCCCATGCCCTGCGGGATACCAGGCCTGAAGAGCCTGCTGCGCGTGAGTTTGCATTCGCTGATTCTGATGGCGGTGGCGGATGTCCAGTCCTTCTGCTCTCCTCAATTCCTCGCCGACCTCGAGCCGTACTCTTCCTTCGGCTTCAATTTTCTGCGCACTCGCAACGAGAGTCTTACTGGCCGGCAAGCTTTCTACGACGTTCTCTTCGATGCCTTTGTTGAGGCTGGACCGGGCGACCGCAGTAGATTGCCCTTGCTCCGCAATTGCTGCTTTGAGCCGGGTGTTCAACCCGGTGCCGCAGGCGAACTTCGAGCGCTCAGTAACTCGTTTGCCTGATTGAAGCCATGGGAAAACTGCATGTCCCTTGTCTTTTGACGTCACACATTGCGGAATTCCAAGCATCCGATTCGCTTCATTGCGCTTGACAAGCTTTCCAACTCACCCTACTCTACGAATACCCGCCGAATTCAAGAATGCAGTTTGCTCCCGGCCGGAAAGGATTGTTGTGGCTCAAATAAACACCCCCGTTTGCTGTCTGTGCCGCTGCTGTCAGGGCTGTGCCGCGCGGGTGTGTTTGCTGGGCTAGATTCAAGAGCAAGGAATCTGGAACCAGACGACCCACCCGCTAGACAGCGTGGTGGGTTTTTAGTTGCAGGGAAGAGGGAACAGGGATTAGGGAACAGGAAGCGATGAGGAGAGAGGGAACGCTGGCGAATCTTCAACGGAGAGTCGGCAATGTGGCAGTTGGGTAAGCGCCCGCCATTCCCTATTCCCTATTCCCTAGTCCCTGCTTTTCAAGCACCGGTGGCGAAGTGGCTAACGCGCAGGTCTGCAAAACCTGTATTCGCGGGTTCGAAACCCGCCCGGTGCTCCAAACTTCAAAGCAATGAAAAGGGCCGCAACCTCTGCACGCGAGGCTGCGGCCCTTCGATCTTGATTGCACTGCCCGACTGCAAAATCGCGGGCGCGGGAGACGGGCTTAGAGCGCGACCATGGGACGGGGCAGCCGCGACTTGGAGTGGAAGAGGAAGAGCCTCATGCGGAGAGCCTCGGAGCGCTGCATGGCCACCAGCTTCATTTGCCTGCGGACATGATCGCGGTCAACCAGTTGGGCGACTTGCGCCTCATCGTTTTCGGCATCCCGCTCCAGGCGGGCAATCCGTTCTTCAACCATGTGGCGAAAACGGGGACTGATCTCAAATCCTTCACTGGCTGCGACATTGGTGATCATGGCAGGCACCTCGATCTGGAATTTCTGAGGCCGAAAATAATTTCTCCGAAAGCCTCAACTTTTTTCTTCCTGTGCCGATATTAGGGAAGACCACACTAAGGCGCTAGATTACGGGGGGATATCCGCAGGTAATCACCTGTCCGAAAACTGCACAGGTGTGTATGGAATCGCTACAGGACCCACCGAAAACAGGAAAATTCCCCGAAATATCCCGATTGGCATCAGGACAGTAACCAGAAATCTCTTACTATTTCGCTGAACTGCCCGGTTGCTGCGACCTAGTTTTGTGGCGGGGTGGCGAAATAGCCCTTGCGCACCTGGACCTTCATGCCGTCGCCGCGGCATTCCACTGTTGTATGCCGAAAGGTTCCGTCGAGCTTGGTGTTCGAGGGCGTGTAGCTGGCAACATACTGCGTGCGCAGCTCGTCTTCAATCTGCTGGAAGGCTGCTTCGAGCTTTTTGCCGTTATTGCCCACGTCGATGAGCCGGCCACCGGTTTCGTCGGTCATTTTCTTCATCGCCGAGTAGCCGCTATAGCCAAAGCCTCCGTAGAAGACACGATCGGCTATCAGAATCGTGTAGACGATCACGTTGGACTTCTGCGCTGCGGCGATTGCTTCCTGGATTTTGTGAACGCTGCCCTCGTCCTCGCCGTCGGTGAGCAGGATCATGGCCTTGCGGCCTGTTTCCTGGCTCATCTTTTCGTTCGAGGCCAGGTAGACTGCGTCATAAAGAAGAGTTCCCTTGGGAGCGCCTATCGTGGGGATGGTCCCGCCTCCAGCTCCGGGGATTCCGCCCGCGCCATTGCCGCCCGCGGTGTTGATTTCCGCCTTGGACATGGCTCGCGACAGCAGGCGTGCGCTGTTGGTGTAGTCCTGAAGCAGGTCCACGTTCACGTCGAACGACAGAAGGAATGCCTCGTCCTTCTTCTGCAATACACGCTCAAGAAACTGGCTACCTACGTCCTGTTCAAGAGGAAGCACGCGGTACTGGCTGCCCGAGGTATCCAGCAAAATGCCGAGGGTGAGCGGCTGATGCGTCTCCGCAACGAAGCTTTTCAGCTTCTGGGGTTCCTTGTCTTCGGAGACTGTGCAGTCGTCCTTGGTGAGGTGGGGAACCAGGTTTCCCTGCTTGTCCTTGACGGTGAAAAACATGTCGACCAGGTTCACCTGCAGCTTGAACGTGGCGACGGACTGGTCATCCGGATTCTGGGCAGGGGCGGTGCTGACTGGTGGCGCGTCCGGCGAAGGGGCAAGCTGAGCCAACGCGGTGCCGGACAATGCCGGCACACCGAGTAACAGGGCGGCGACTCCCAGGCGAATGCGCATTCTGGTCCGTTAGACGGGAATTGGACTCCGAAGAAAGCATACCTGAAGTCTTTCAACCCTGGTAGACAACCAGCCGAGAGCTGGCGCGTCTGATAATCTGACGATGCAGCCTCGCTTGGCCAGGCGGGCGGTAGGCCGGGGATTCATCCCCGGCACAAAGCCGTTCGACTCAACGTCGGCTTTAGCCGCTAGGGTCTGCTTTTTGCAGGTTTTGCCCCAAATTCTGAGTTTTTTCAGAGCCGATGGGGCCGAATGGAAGCGGCGGATTCGTCAGCAATTTTTTGGGGGACCTTCTTTGAAACACTACTGGATGCTGACAATGGAAAACTGGAGAATATCTGTGAAGCTTGGTTTAAAGGCAATGGCGCTGGCGGCGCTTCTGAGTTCTACCTTGAGCGTGAGCCTGGTGGCTCTGGCTCAACAGCAGCAGACTCCTGTTCCCGATGCCCCCGCGCCCCAGGCGCCCAAGCCATTGACCCAGGTGAGCGGCCCGATTACTCCCGGACTAGGCGCGGGGAACGAGACGACACCGAGCTCATCACCTTCTGACAGCCCGTCGGACCTGAACGCGCCAAGCAGCGTGGCGCCTTCGACGCAGGTCAAGGACAATTTCCAGCCGACTGCTCCGGAGATCCTGAATCCCGCCGATATAGGCACCAGGATCACCCTGAATACGACCGAGGTCATGGTTCCGGTCACTGTCAAGGACAACAAGGGGAAGATGGTCGCCGGTCTCACCTGGCGCGACTTTAAAGTCTTCGAGAACGACACGCGGGTGCCGATCAGGGTTTTCAGCGTAGATCCTTACCCGCTTTCAATGGCGTTCGTCATCGACCAGAGCCTGACCTCAGACGTCATGGACAAGGTGAACAACTCTCTTGACGCTATCCAGGGCGCGCTCACGCCATACGACGAAATCGCTGTCTTTTCTTACAATAATGGCGCCCAGGAGCGGACCGGATTTACCGGCGCGCAAAGCAGCCGGTTGCCCGCTGTTCTGGCACTGACCAAGGCTACGGGAAGTGAGATTGAAGCGCCTGTCAACAGCGGGCCCATGGCCGGCTGCAACATTCGTGAAAACGGCGCCTGTGTGGACCCCAACCTGCAGCCGGGACGCTCGACAGGCAGCGGCAGCGGCGTCATCACCATCCCCAAAGAGATTCACACTCTCAACGACGCGATTCTGGCCGCCGCCAAGGAAATGGCGTCCCGCCCCAAAGACCGACGCCGCATTATCTACGTCGTCTCCGACGGCAAAGAGAATGGCAGCAAGGCGACGATTAAAGAAGTCATCCACTACCTGCAGACCAACGAAATCACCGTCTATGCCACTCTGGTGGGGACCTCCGCAGGCTGGGGCGAGGGCTTTATCAGCCGTATCCACCTGCCCTTCACCATGTACGACAATGTGCTGTACAAGTACATTGCGGCCACGGGCGGGCAGGCAGACTCTGAGCGCAACTTGAACGGCATTGAAAAGAGCTACTTCGAAATTGCCAAGGAAGCGCGCAATCAGTACACCATTGTCTACGCCAGCCACGAATCGATCTACGACAGCAAGTACCGCAAAATCGATGTGCGCGTGACCAGGCCGGGGCTCGACGTGACTGCCAAGCAGGGGTATTACCCTTCGGCACTGATGTCCCGCTAGGCCGGAGTGAATTCTTCCGGAACCACGGCCGGGCTCGGATTAATGGCGGCCGCCAGCTGGGGTGGGTCCGACTTCATCGGCGGGCTTGGTGCGCGGCGCGCTCCTGCACTGCTGGTCGTGGCTTCCGGCCACTTGATCACGCTGATCGTTCTGCTGGCTGTTTGTCTCGGAACCCACCTCGCTATTCCCGGTAAGCACGACCTGGTCATTTCGGCTGTGGGCGGCTTTGAGGGCGCCGTGGCGCTGGCGCTGTTTTACCGTGCGCTGGCTATGGGCGCTATGGGGCTCACTGCGGCGCTTACAGGCCTGCTCACCGCTCTGGTGCCTGTTCTGTTTTCTCTTATCCACGATGGCCTGCCGACGCTGCTCACCATCGCAGGGCTGGGGCTGGGACTGGCTGCCATCTGGCTGATTACGCATTCGCCCGCAGCTGGGGAGAAGAAGGTCGCGACACCGCGGGCGGCGCTGCTGCTGGGTGCTCTTGCGGGTCTTGGCTTTGGAACTCAGCTGATTCTCTTCAAATTCGCGGCGGGGGGCAACGTTTTGTGGGTCATGACTTCGGCACGTGCGGCGGGCGTTGCGGCCATGCTGCTGGTGCTGCTCGTTATGCCGCCGAAAGGGCCATGGCGCGGGTTCTGGCTGGTTGGCGTGCTGGCCGGGTCGTTGGATACGATCGGCAACCTGTTTTATATCCAGACAACACGCTTTGGCCGTCTGGATGTGGCGGCGATGGTCTGCTCGCTCTACCCCGCGGGAACGATTTTGCTGGCAGCACTGGTGCTGCGGGAGTGGCCCACGCGGCGTCAGTTCGCTGGGATCGGCCTGGCGCTCGCAGCCGTAGTCCTGCTCAGCATCTAAAACGGTGGAACACTCCGGAAATACGAATGGCCCGTGCACCCGCACGAGCCATGAGAGGACGGCCAGCAATGTTTAGGCCTGCGAGGTCTTCTTATCGAACTGTTTGCCACACTCGGGGCAGAAGCCATTATCCACCGCTGCGTCCGGATTCGGCGCGCTGGCGGTGACGAGGGCTGAACATGCCGGGCAGCGGTAGGTTGCTTTGCCCGCCGACGGAGCTACAGGCGGTGTTCCTGGGGCCACCGGAGTGATCGTGGATTGCATGGTGGGCGTGGGCGCCGGATCGGTAATTCCCTTGATACCCTCCTTGAAGCCCTTGAGGCCCTCGCCCATCCCCTTGCCCAGTTCCGGCAGCCGCTTGGCTCCAAACAGCAGAAACACAATTACGCCCAAAACAAGCAAGTGCATTGGCTGAAATAGATCGCCCATATCATCCTCCGCGTGCCAGGGGAGTCCCAACACGCATTCTCAACAGTCATTGTCGCACAAAGCCGTGTTCCCGCGCTGAGACATTTGTCACACCAACACTGCACTCGAGTGAGGAAACCTGCTGACAAAATTAATTTCAGAAGTCCTCCTCAAGTTTGCAGTCCATTTCGTGAAAAGGGGGATAATCAACTCAATGGCCTCCACAGCACCAAAAATACCGCCCACCAAAGATGCGGCGCGGCGGCGCCCTTAGGCGGCGATGGTTTACCCCACCCCTCCCCCATTTCCCCTCCATGCGTATGAAAATAATGAGGTTACGTCCCAAAAAGGCCAAACGACCTGCGAAAACAAACAACTTATAGAGGCAATCGGATTGCTGGAGCCGCTCAGTTGACCTGGGCTGGCCTTCCCAGCCGCTCCGTCACCATGGCAAAAAAGGCGCGCAGGTCTTCTTCTTCCCCGACGGTCAGGCGGCGATAGACCTTCATGAGCGGAAACAGCCGCGAGCCGCGCACATCTATTGAAGGAACCGCTGCCACACCGCCGGGATACTGGGTCATCTCCCAACTGCCCGCGTAGCGGCGGCGGAGCACCTCGCCCAGATAGCTACCCCAGAGACGCGCTTCGAATTCCACGTCCAGTTCAGGGCTCTCCCCTACCAGCACCAGTATGTCGTCCAAACCGTCGATGGAGTCTGAGGTAAAGTCCAGCTTCTGCTTGAACTCCCGCCGGGCGAACTCCGCCGCAGCCTGCGCGTAGCCCTCCATCATGCTTCCGAGATCGGGATAGCTGGCCGACTCCAACCTTTTGCGAACTTCGTTGTTGCTAGACATCCTATCTCCAGAGTAAATCCCCGACGGAGAGCAATTGTGCCACGAAAGTGGAACGGCGGCTCACCTTTATGGCAGACTGGAACAAGGCCTGTCACAAGTTTGATGGCCCAAAGTTGTGGAGGGTTCCCCATTGAAGACAATCAAGTTTCTTGCCCTTGCCGCTCTGCTGGCGCTTGGCGCCACCGCCGCTCGCTCCGCCAACCGCGAGATTTATCCCGATCCCGCGCAGGCCAAGAACGACGTGGCCGCAGCGCTGAAGACGGCCGCACAGACCCACAAGCGCGTCCTTCTGGACTTTGGCGGAAACTGGTGCGGCGACTGCCAGGTGCTCGATATTTACTTCCACAACCCGGAAAATCTGCCCATCCTCGAATCGAATTTCGTGCTGGTTCACGTGAATATCGGGCACATGGACACCAATCTAGATATCGCTGGCCAATACCAGGTTCCGCTGGATCGCGGCGTGCCCGCACTGGCCGTGCTGAGCGAAAAGGGCAAGCTGCTCTATAGCCAGAAAAGTGGCGAGTTCGAAGCGATGCGGCGCATGGAGCCTTCTGCTGTCACCACATTTCTTGTGCAGTGGAAGCCGGCCAAGGAGGGCTGCTCGGCAGTGATGGTCAATTGCTAGGGGAAGATTCTCACAACTGCAATGAGTCAAGCAGGAAGGCGTGAAGGCTCTTTGCATGCCTCGATCGTTCACCGACCAGGCTTGGCTTCAACTTCGCGAGTATCTTTGCTCCGTGCTCCACCTTGTGATAACGCTTGGTGGGCGTCGGTTTGATCGCGGCGTCCAAGGCAGCCAAAACATCTCTCTTGGAGACGGCTTCAATATCCGGGCTCTGAGGGAGAACTGCTGCGCGTAGCTTCCTTCCGAAGCATTCCACGAGCGCAACCGCGTCGGTCACCAACCAGGATTCCATACACTGGACCATCAGAAATATGTTCGTGCGCGCGTTGGACGGAACCTTCAAGGAGTTCAGCTTGGCTTCGAGATGTCTGGCGGCGGTGCTGGCAGTAACGGGTTCATCCGCGTCTACAAGCAACGCAACGGCGCAATCGGAGGAATACTGGCCCACCCCTTGTGCGTAGCCCTTGATGGTTTGCTCCGTAGAGCCAAGCGCAACAACCTCCAGAGTCTTCAGTCCCTGGTTGAGCTGCTGGAAATGCTCTTTGAATGCATTTCTGAAGTTTCTGACACCGTCTGCGTCAGCGCCCCTGGGACCGCCCTCCACGTAAATACGCACTTTCACCAGCGGTTTCCCCCAATTTCTCCACTCGCCCAAAGGTGCCCGAGCGAGTAGTCCTCCAGCCAGACAACCAGTCTCTCTTTGCTCAGTCGACGAATTCTAGTTGCACCTTCGACTTTTTCGCACACGCATACGCTCTCCGGATCGTCGGAGAATTCCGAGACCAAACTCTGCGAGTGTGTAGTCACAATCAACTGGGTGCGCGTAGAGGCATCGCGAAGCAGATCGGCAAGGGTGGAAATCATGTCCGGGTGAAGGCCTAGTTCCGGCTCGTCAATGCAGATAACCGGAGGCGGAGCCGGATCAAGCAAGACAATTAGCAGCATGAGCCAGCGTAAGGTACCATCCGAGAGGCGGGACGCCGGAGTGCGAGAGACTAGTCCATCTTCTTTGATCATGATGCGCAAATGGGTCCCAAGCAATTCAGTATCTACGTCCTTCACCGGCTCGTAAAACTTGCGCAGCAGCTCGATTAGCCTATCAAAAACAGTTTGGTCGCCCCGATCGCGCCACGCTTTGAGAACCTGTGCCAAGTTGCTTGAATCACTCGCAAGCTTGTAGCTATCCAGCCCTACGGGTTGCACGTCACGAACTTCTGAAGCGCTTCCAAAGACCCAATCGCGATAGAAAGCGAATCGCTCGATTTGCTCTGCAAATTCGCGCATCTGCGGCGGTTCTGGCCTGGTCATTTGTAGTTGGCCCGGGAGATTGGGCGATGCGCTTCCGGGCATGGACAGAACAGAACGACCTGGAGTCAGCTTAGGAAGCTGCGCTTGATAATCTCCCAACACTTCTGGAATCGGGGCAAACACCGGCGGCCTGCCAGGGCGTTCGTATCCGCCGGGCTTCGCAAATGCTGGATCTTCCCCTTCTTCGATCTCGTGGAAGCGTTCCAAGACTACTTCAAATGTGCCGTCCCTTTCTTGCAACGAAATCGAGTAGTAGACGGGCTTCTCCACCCATCTAACAGATGCTCTAGGTCCCATCGGATGGAGCATTGCCGAAGTATCAAAGTCGTGTAAGCCTCCCAATCCGATTTTCGGCGTACTGGAATGCGACTCCTTTTCTGCCTGCTTCCGCTTGTAAAGGCCACCTGATACCGAGCCGGCAGTGAGGGAGTCGTCAGTAGCGTCCGCCTGTCGTCCGCCCGCCGTGACAATCAACGTAGGCGGCCTTCCCTCATCGTTCCTCCCCTTCCATGTCCACTCACGCGCACCGCCCGTTTGAATCACGTCCGACCAAGGGTCCTTGTCGGGCAGCTTGCTGAGCAATCCGATAAGTTCGATCAGATTAGACTTACCCGACCCATTCGGCCCGATCAGGATATTCAACGGCCGCAGTTCAATCTCTTCTGTATTTGGCCCGAAGGAGAGCAGGTTGACTGGACGGATCGACTTTAGGAACGGGTGTTGGGCCATGGCTGCGCCTCCTCTCTTGGGGAAGATGCTTGTACCGTATCACTTTAACTCAATTGAGGAGTGAGAGGCAGTCTAGCTTGGACGAGAAGCAGGTCCTTCGACTCCGCTGAAGTACGCTTCGCTCAGGATGACAGACTTGTTGGTGGGATCAGCGAAGTGGCTTCGTAGGTGGTTCAGCCGATGGGGGCGAGGTGTTTGGTCTTGGAGTAGGTGTATTGGATGCGGTGGACTACTGTGATGGTGGATAACGCGGCCAGTACCCACAGGACCGGCGCCATAACTCCCCAGTGGTTGAACAGGGCGCCCAGCAGAATTAGAACGATGCGCTCGGGGCGCTCCATGAAGCCCACTTTGCATTGGCCAATGAGGGCTTCGGCCCGGGCGCGGGTGTAACTCACCATCAGCGAAGTCACCATGACAAACGCCACCAGCACAACGTAGCGAAAGCGGTCGATGCGGCCGTAGTAAACGAGCAATCCGAAGAACAGGACCACGTCGGAATAGCGATCGATCACGGAATCGAAAAAGGACCCGAAGACTGTAACCTGGTTGTTGCGGCGGGCTACGCGGCCGTCGACCATGTCGAAGATTCCAGCGCCGAAGATGACCAGGCCGGCGTAGAAGAACATGCGGCCGGAGTTCTCGGCATTGGCGTGTCCAAACAAAAACGCGGCCACGATGTTGATGACCAGGCCGATGAACGTGAGCACGTTGGGGGAGATGCGGGTCAGCGCCAGGCCGTGCACAATGCGATCAAGAAGCCAGCCGCAACCGCGGCCAAAAGCGCTGGTCCAGGTCATTCAATAATCCTTGCTACTTCTCTGTGCCGGCGATGCCATTTTCAGGGACGCCCTCGCCAACTTCATCGTGAATCGTAGTCAGCTTCAATATTTCGAGTTCGCGTTTGCCGTTGGGCGTGACGATGGTGGCTAGGTCGCCTACCTTCGTACCCACCAACCCGCGGCCGATGGGCGAAGTGGTCGAAATCAGCCCTTTGGTCACGTCGGATTCTTCGCTCGTCACCAAGCGGTAGACGATCTCTTCGTCTTTAGTTGAGTCGTAGACCACAACAGTCGAGCCAAAACCGGCCTTATCCCTGGGAATGTTGGTCAGGTTGACAAGCGAGAGCTCGGCCATGCGCTTCTTGAGCTGGCCCAGGCGCGCGTTGACAAAAACCTGGCGCTGCTTCGCCATGTGATACTCGGCGTTTTCCGACAGATCTCCCAAGGCCACGGCCTTCTTGATCTCCGCGGGAAGCTCGTGAGAAAGCTCGTGCTCGAGAATTTCGATCTCAGCGAGAAGCTGTTTTTTGATGTGTTCGGGCATCCATTGTCCGTAGCGGGGAGCGTGCGCGCTTAGGCCGCGAGAGGTAGAAAAGCTTGACTTCTCATTATAGGACAGGGACTAGGGAATAGGGACTAGGGATTAGCGAATCCGCGGCTACGGTGAAAATTGCAATTGTCGATCCGCACGTAAACTTCCTGGAACAAGACGAAAGGCGCAGTAAGAAAGTCCCTAGTCCCTCGTCCCTAATCCCTCGTTCAAAAACGACTGCAGAATCAGTATGGCTGCCACCTGGTCCACGACTTTGCGGTGCTGTTGGCGGGCGTGGCCGGCTTCGTAGAGGATTTGGTGGGCTTCGCGGGTGGTGAGACGCTCGTCCCAAAAATGGATGGGTAAACCGCTCAAGTCCCCCAACTGAGCTGCAAAAACCTGTGTTTTGGCCCCTTGCGGGCTGGGTTCGCCGGAAAGATGCACCGGGTTGCCAACTACGATGCCGACCACCCCAAAACGCCGCGCCAGCCGGGCCAGGGAACGCAGATCCTCGCGGGGGCTGCGTTTGCGCTCCAGCGTCAGAACCGGCTGGGCTGTCAGGCCCAGTTCGTCGGACACAGCCACCCCAATGCGGCGGTTGCCTACGTCGAGGCCGAGATAGCGGGGCCGGGTTTCCAGTGCTTCGCTCCCTGAGCCATCTTAAAGCCCGGAGCCATCCTAAAGCTTGGCACGTTGGATGGAATCCCCAACTTTGCCGATTCCCGCCCGATACAATCAAAGGTAGAGAATCCTCACGGGGAACTCACGCGTCTTAATTGCATGAAGGGTTGGCAGTCAAAGAATGGTAGGCCGCAAACGCAAGAGCAGAAAGAAGAAAAAGTCGCATGTAGCAGCAATTGTGCTGGTGGCTTTTCTCCTGGCCCTTGGTGTGGCTGGAGCTGCGGCTTGGATCGTCTTGACACCTTTTGGGCCAGGTAGAGAGACCTTTGTCGAATTGGCGCCTGGTTCGTCCACGGCGCGCATTGGGCAGCAGTTGGAAGCTTCGGGCGTGGTACGCAGCCGGTACGCTTTTGAACTGGTGCGGCTCTGGAAGCGCGGGACGCTGCGGGCCGGGGAGTACCGGTTCGATCATCCAGTTCCGGCGGCGGAAGTGTATGCACGGATTGTGCGTGGCGATGTTTTTACGAGGACGGTAACCATTCCTGAAGGCTCAAATTTGTTCGATGTGGCAGGACGGCTGGAGCAGGCCGGGTTTGGGGCGCGCCAGGACTTTCTAGACGCTGCGGCCAAGCAAACCAGCCTGGTGGCTGATCTGGATCCTGGCGCCAAGAGCCTGGAGGGCTATCTGTTCCCTGACACCTATCACCTGGCGCGCAAAGCGACTGCAGCGCAGATTTGCGCCACGATGGTTCGGCGCTTTCGAGCCGTCGCCCAGCAACTGGGATTAAAGGAAAATGTTCATGAAGTTGTGACCACCGCTTCGCTGGTGGAACGCGAGTCGGCCGTGGATGACGAGCGGCCGCTGGTGGCCAGTGTATTTAAAAACCGGCTGGCCAAAGGCATGGCGTTGATGACCGATCCTGCCGTGATCTACGGGCTGGAGCTGGGAGGGCGCTGGCGAGGCACAATCTACGCCAGCGATTTGAAGCGCGACACTGCTTACAACACCTATCTGCACAAAGGACTGCCGCCGGGACCGATTGCTAACCCCGGCGCGCGGTCGCTGCGCGCGGCCATGGAGCCGGCACGGACGGACTATCTCTACTTTGTAGCGGCGGGGGCAAATCCGCAGGGGCATTCGCTCTTCTCCGCAACGCTTGACGAGCAGAACCATAACGTGGCCGGCTATCGACATGCTGTGAAGAAGGCGGGCGGACGATGAAAGCAAGCTGTCGTCTCGCCACTCTGGGAGTACTGTGTCTGCCTCTGCTGCTCACTGGCTGCGCACTGTTTCCGACGACTCGCAAGCTGCCTGTGCCCAAGGCGCCGGTAATCACACAGTCTGTGGATCCGGAGGAACTGGTGAGGCGGCTGAATGAGCGATGGGCCGGGATCGACACTCTGACGGCCAAGGTTGAATTCCATGCCACCAAGAGCAAGGAAGGAGTGGCCACGGATTACCCCAGCGTAGATGGGCACATCCTGATCCGCAAGCCGGCCGACCTGCGCGTTCTGGGCCGATACTTTGGCGTGCTGGTGTTCGACATGGCCAGCGACATCAAGAAGTTTACCCTGTCCATCCCGCACGATAATGTCGTGATCAAGGGATCGAATTCCGTGACGAAGAAGTCGAAGAACACTTGGGAAAACCTGCGTCCTGGGTTCTTCTTGGATGCGATGCTGGTTCGTGGGCTCGACCCGGACGATCTGTTCTCCGTGGTGACGTCTTCGGAAACCGTGGAAGATTCGGCTCGCAAGCACCTCTACTCCGTCCCCGAATATGTACTCAGCATCAGCCGACGCAAACCGGGCACCCAACAGCTGATCCCGGTGCGCGTGATCACATTCAGGCGCGACAATCTGCTTCCATATCAGCAAGACATCTACAACAGCGAAGGCAACATCGAAACGCACGTCACCTATTCGACCTACCAGACGTTTGAAGGAAACCAATACCCTTCAACGGTCACCATCAATCGCCCCATCGACGAGGTCCAGATCATTCTTAATGTCGAAGATGTACATGAGAATGGGAAGCTGGCGGACGACCAGTTCGTGGTGGCGATCCCTGAGGGCGCAAAGATCCAGACGCAGGAATAAGGAAGCCCATGAGCCTGCAGCCGGTCCAGCCACTGCGGCCCGGCGGCCATGTGTGCTAAAAAGGGTGGTTGCGTTTCCAGCGTTCAAGCAGGAAAGGATTCTTCCATGGACCGCAGAACGTTTCTTGGCACGGCTTCGGGTGCAGTTTTAACAGGCGTAATTCATCCGACGGCTGCTTTGGCTGCCAGCGCTGGCGCGGCGCTTAAGCCGATGGATGTCGGCCTGCTCGTCAAACCGTTTGACGCTCCTGAGGCCACTTTCCGCAAAGTTCACGATATGGGCTTTGACAACTGCTTTCTTTCGCTTGACGGGTACATCAATGGTTTTACGGCGGAGATTGCTAACCAGATTGGCGAGTTGCTGACCAAGTATTCGCTGGTTGCGACTGCGGTGGAAGTGGTTGGGCCGGCGCCGCTGGAATGGAACTTTCTGCGTGGGCCTTCGACCATCGGGCTGGTCCCTCCGGCTACGCGCGCGGCGCGTATCGATGCACTGCGGCAGGTCTCCGACTTTGCGAAAGTGCTGGGCATTGCGCAGGTGCAGACGCACTGCGGCTTCATTCCGGAAGACCCGGCCGATCCGCTTTATCCGGGCGCAGTGGAAGCGATTCGAACCGCCGCTCAGCACTGCCAGGGCAATGGGCAGTACTTCCTGATGGAGACGGGGCAGGAGACGCCCACCACAATGTCGCGGATGATTCGCGATGCGGCGATGCCGAACCTGGCGGTTGGGCTGGACACGGCGAACCTGATTCTTTACGGCAAGGCTAACCCGGTGGACGCGGCCGATATTCTCGGGACGCACGTGCGCAGTGTCCACGCCAAAGACGGGCGGTGGCCTACCGACCCCAGCGAACTGGGCGAAGAGGTGCTGATCGGCAAAGGGCTCGTTGACTTCAAGCAGGTTTTCACCAAGCTGCACCGGCTTGGGTATACGGGCGCTATTACGATTGAACGTGAAACTTCAGGACCGCAGCAGATTGAGGATGTGCGGCAGGAGAAGATCTACCTGGAAAAGATCTTGAACGGAGTGCTGGGCTAATTGTGTGCGAGGCAGTTCCCGCCCGGTATTCGGATCGGCGGATTTTGCTGCGTGGAGTTGGCACCCGGCTGCGGTGAAGGCTACGATAAGGATGAGGGGGAGACCATGGCAAACCTTGAAACAGATATAGAGATCGACTGGATGGCCTGTGAGCTGATTGAAGCTGTCCCCGGCAAAGTGTCCGGGAGACCCGTCGTGCGTGGAACGCGTATTCTTCCCGATGCGATTGTGGGTAGTTACGATCTCGGAGAGACAATCGAAGATCTGCTCGAGGGTTTCCCTAGCCTGTCTGAATCTCAGGTAAGACGCCTAATCGAGTTTGCCCACGCACAGCGAGGGCAGGCCAACTTGTGAAGGTACTGCTCGATGAGAACCTTGATCACGCATTGCGGAAACTCTTGGGGCCACACGAAGTTATTACCGTCACTTATATGGGTTGGACTGGACTCCAGAACGGCGAGTTATTGCGCGCCGCGGAAGACAACGGAATCGATGTTCTTTTGACTGGAGATCAAACCCTGCACCAAGAGCAGAATCTCACCGGAAGGCGATTGGCAATCGTGGTGCTGTCTGCCATTCAGCTGCCGATCATCAAAGAGAACCTGACGAGCATCATCGCCGCTATCGACAACGCCGCGCCCGGCTCTTTTCGGTTTGTTGACTGTGGCACGTTCAGCTACAAGAGAAAACCTGAAGACTGAGTTCCTGCTCCCTTCCCAAAAGGCCGATTCGGAGCGCTCGTTTTTCCGTTTCCTACATAAACTTTCGCCGTTTGAAGGCGTTAACATCCTGTCGGGAGAGGGAAAACCACTCGCCTTTGGTGTTCTTGGCAGCAAAGCGCTTATGCCAATAGTCCTCTATTCCGTATGCATCGTCTGTCTTGATGGAATGGACCAACTTGAGATTATCCGGGAGTTGCAGCGATATCTGATCGGTCCTGCGCTCCACAAGGACGGCCTTGCCAATTTTGTAACGTCTTTCCCGTCCAATCTCCAACAAGCCCATATACACATAGCCTTCCTTCGTGTCGCCGCCTGAGTCCGCTGCTAACCCGTTGGAGAAACCATCAGGCGCTTGGCGTTCGGTCTTCCCTTTTACGATGGGTGAGCAAAGTGCAACCACGTCCTCAAAACCGTGGTGGCTCTTGCAGTAGTCCAAAATTGTCGAGGCAATCCGTTCCTTTGAACCCAAACGAGTAAAGACGTTTGAGCTCGGAAAGCTCTTGTCTGCCCGCGCATTCAATTGCAGCTCTCGCCGAACCGGAAACTTTCCTAACTCGCGGATGAGAGAAACAAACTTCTCGATGATCATCTTTGTGTCATATGCCTGATTGAACAGGTTCGGCTCGAGTCCGGCCTCGCGCAGAGCATCGCCCCAGCGCACCCAGAACTTTCCTCCCCAATCCGCCTCCCTGATGCCGGTTTCCTGAAGAAATCTCGCAGTCCCAAGCGGAACTCCGCCGTTCGCTTCGGCTGTCCGCTTTATCTCGTTCAAGATGCCTTGCTTATCCATGACTGTCCTTGAGATTGGTGTCTTGGTTTCCGTTTTTATCCTAACGCCGCAATGAGCCTAGAGCCCGACAAAATGAGCCCGAAGGCAGGTCCAATTGCAGGCCTACTCGATGAGTGTCCGGCAAGTTAAACTCCTACATAAGAGGAATCGTGACCATGGATCGTCGAGAACTTATTCAGACTGGAATGGCGGCGGCGACGCTGACTGTGCTTAAGCCGCTGACGGCGTTTGGGTATGCGGCCAACTCCGCGGTGCGGCACGGGCTGCTGGGGTGCGGGAATCGCGGGAGCTCGGTGGCGGCGTCGTTTTCGAAGAACACCGCCGCGCAGGTTGTAGCCATCGCGGATCTCTTCCCCGACAATCTGGCTGCGGGACGGAGCCGATTCGACAAGATCAATGCCGATCTTGGGCGCGCAGCAATCGACGGCAAGCTGCTGTTTCATGGGCCGCATGCATTCGAGCAATTGGCGGCATCGCCGGACGTGGATCTGATCCAGATTTCTACGCCTCCATTTTTCCATGTCGAGCACCTGGAAGCGGCGGTTGCTTCGGGCAAGCATGTTTACTGCGAGAAGCCGGTGGGGATCGACATCCACCAGGCGAAGCATGCGTTGGAAATTGCCAAGCGCGTGAAGTCGACACAGAGCGTCGATGTGGGGTTCCAGTGCCGCAACGCTCCGCCGATCGCCGCGGTTGCGGAGCGGATCAAAGCGGGCGCGCTGGGCAAGATGGCGGTGGTGGCGGGCATCTATTATGCGCCGGCTTCGACGGAAAAGAACCGTCCGGGTGCATCGGCGGATGAGTATAGGTTGCGCAACTGGCTGTGGGATCGGGCGCTGTCTGGCGACATTCTGGTGGAACAGAACATTCACATCATCGATCTCTGCAACTGGATGCTGGGCGCTCACCCGGTAAAGGCCACGGCTTCGGGTGGGCGTACTATCCTGACGCATTTTGGCGATTGCTGGGATAACTACCAGGTGGACTTTACTTATCCTGGCGACGTTCATTTTTCGTTCCTATCGACGCAGTTTGGGGTGGATGGGCTCTTCGATGCGGGGCTGCGGCTGTTCGGCGGCAATGGGTCGGCTACTGTGCCCTATTCGGGGCCGGTGCAGATTACGGGCAAGGACGCCTGGGTTTGGCAGGACCCGACGCGGACGGCGGCGGGGACGGGTTCAGGGATGAAGTTTGCTGCCAATGGAGCGTTCAGCGACAACCTGGCGTTTGCGGATCGCGATAAGGAGCAGACATTTGTTGACAGCATCACTTCAGGGAACTGCCACAACCAGATTGCGGCTGGGGTGGAAACGGCATTGAGCTGCATGCTGGGGCGGATGGCGGGGCTGACGAAGCGCGAAGTTACCTGGGATGAGCTGCTTACGCGGGGGGAAACTTATCAGTTGGGGTTCAGCATGGAGCAGTTTGGGTAATTTTTCGGAGGTCTCCTATCCAGCAAGTCAGCCCCTGCTGCGCAGGGTTAGCGAGTCAGCGAGTCAGCGATGGGCTACTTGCTGCCGTGGAAGATGGGGCTCAGGTTGGCGATGCCCGTGCCTGAGGCGTACCAGGCAGCCCAGTAATAGGGATGGCGGTAGCGGGGATCGCGGACCATAGACCGACGTGCGGCGGTGAGGGCCTCGGGAACGGTGAGGCCCTTGGAGAGTCCGCCGTAGAAGGCGTCCATCATGGGGACGGCGGATCCGGAGTCGATTTGCCAGCGCGTGGCCAAGACGTCTGGCACGCCGAGCGACGCCAGAGTGGCCACTATATCGCCCATGCCGTGATTCCAAACGGCTTCCTTTTTGCCGCTGGAGCAGGCTGAAAAGACGGCAAGCCTGGCCGCTCTGGGGGGATACTTGCGCAAAAGCTGGCTGTCGAGCCAAGGGGTATCTGGAGCGCTGGCCGAGGCTTTTTGAGGGGCAAGAAGCAGGCGTGTACCGCCGGCTTGTCTGGCCGCGTGTCCCGCAAAATGGATGGCTGCGGCTGTGGCAAGATGCGCGGCTACCTGGGGCTCAGTGGCTTGATCGCCGAGCAACAGGCTGGGATCGTTATCGAAGCGGGCGACGGCACGGGCTTCCCGCAATACCTCGGGGAGAGCCTGGTTTTCACCCGAAGCGACAGACGCTCCGACGACCAGGGCCTTGCCTGCCGCGATGGCTCCAGAGGGTGCGGGACGTTCAAGCAACAGAGACGGCGACTCCTCGAGATTTGAGTTTAATCCCAGGGCGCCGGTGGAGGTTGAAACGGAGGGCCAGGGAAGATTGCCGAGCAGCGGGTCGGGCTCAAGCAGGAGATGTTCGCCGGGAGCACTGCTGCTTTGAAACGGCGATCTTTCAGCGATTGGATCGATGAGGAGTTCTCCGACTCGACGGGATGCGCGGTCGACGACGTCCATCGACGATTCCGGCGAATTCACCGCCCACTCGAGCCGGTCTGCCGCGGCCAGCAGGTCGTCTCTGCGAACTGGAGACTGGGTCCACATAACGCCTTTCGAAGTGGCGCGGAACAGCAGCAGGCGGTCGGGCAAGACGATTTGGCCTAGGAGACGGTCAAAGCCGGGGCGCTTGAGCGCCGTGTCCACTTTTGCCTGAAGACAGTCGAGGGCGTTGTTAGCGCAGGCCGCGACGGGAATGCCCAGAATGCGAAGCCGGTAGCGCTCCCAGAGAGCCAGGACCTGATTGCCGGGGCGTGCTTGTGCGAGCCATACGCCGGCCAGCACGGCGTAGAGGTCGCGATTCTGTTCGGCATGCACGATGCTCTCGGCTCCGCCTTTGGCGCCGAGGCGCTCCTGCTCCAGAAGCGCATCGCGGAGCAGGGGTTCCGCTGCCTCGGGATGGCCTTGTTCGAGCGCTAGTTGTCCACGGGCTACGGCGTAGTTGCGCAGATAGATGGCGTTCTTCTCGCCGGCCATGTGGGCATAGGCGGAATCGAGAAGCTTTCCGGCTTCGTTGGGCTGGCGGCGCTCCAGGTACACGCTGGCCAGGGCGGTCTCAACCTCGGCCAGGATGGATTGAACGGATTTGCCGCCGCCGTTGGCCGTGAGTTCGTTTTCCGCTGTGGCCATGGCTTGTTGCGCTTCAGGAATTGACCCGGCACGAATGGCCGCCGCGGCCAGATTGAGATGGGCTGTGGGAAGGAGTTGACGGTTGTCAGTAAGCTCCAGGGCTGCGACATGCTCGCGCTGGAGGAGGAGAGCGAGGCGCGAGCGTGGAGTGGACTGTTCCACCTGCTCCAGCCCACTGAGCGTGCCGGACAGACGCAGGGCGGGATAGTCGCCTGCGTAAAACTGCCGGATGGTGGCAAGATAGTCTCGCCAAGCGGCTTCCGCATTCCCGGAGTCTATGGCCGCTCCACCGCGCATGTTTCTGACCCTTAGCTCAACGAGCGCGTAGTGGCGATCATGGGCCAGGTTCTCTGCGCGCAGGAACCCGGGATTGTCTTCGGCATCGGACCCTGGAGCTGGGTTACAGTACGCATCGAGCGCCTGAGCCTGGGATTGAATCCAGGCGAATTCAGCATTGCCGGCAAGGAGCGCGTGGGCTACCGAGTAGCACCCGGCATAATTTGCGGTGGCCTGGAGGGCATCGGCACGCTCGACCTGGGCGCGTTGCTCCCCGGCAGGGTCGCGCAGGGCGTGGAAAAGCTGGGCGGCA
>Ga0182016_10001483_pt1 | contig 28609 bp, 25 predicted proteins | sample 712S2MmetaG_FD_120491 | JGI IMG/M metagenome (GOLD analysis project Ga0182016, IMG submission 120491) | Permafrost microbial communities from Stordalen Mire, Sweden - 712S2M metaG | ecosystem: Environmental > Terrestrial > Soil > Wetlands > Permafrost | place: Sweden: Stordalen | collected...
TCAAAAAAAAATTGCAAACCTGGATTGCAGTCATAACTAAGTGCTCGCGCAGGAGTGCGCAGCCGCGGATGTAAGTGTGTAGACGGCGCATGCCTGTGCACCTATCCCGCCCACATGCGCAGTCAGAGGTGCACCGCAGAGATACGCTGCTCGATTCGAGCCGGGCCGAGAGACACGCCAAGCTTACGATTACGAGTACCTATCTGGATTGGAAATTGAATTTCTATCGCTGTGCTGTTAGCGACATCGACAAGGAAGGATGCACGCGCTGTTCGCGATCAGCTTGTTACTGAAGATATGGCCGCTGTCATGCATGAATGTGGTATATCACATAACATCGATTGGCTACAAGTGATTTGCGCATCGCTTTTGAACGAGGCCTGAAACGACCCCCGCCTTCTTGGAGAAGATATGAGATCCATTCTTGCGTCAAGACTTCTGCGGCGGGCGCTGCTCCTTCTGGCCTTTGTCCACGGTTCTCTGCTTGACTTGCAAGCGCAAGAACTTGTTACCGGTACAGCCAATTACCCGACCTCCGGAAATCCAACCTCCGCAATCGCCACCAGCGACGGGCGCTATGTATTTGTTTCTGTCATGAATGTCGGAAGTCCAAACTTCACCGGATCGGATCAAGCCGCCGGTGCGCGCAAAGACGCTGTTTCCGGCATTCAGATCTTTCGTTGCGCAGGCCTGTCCCACGCCCGCAACGTGAAACTGAAATCTGCCGGATTCATTCCAACCGGCAGCACTGGCGCAAATGGCCTCGTTTTCTCGAAGGGTGAGCACACACTTGTCGTCGGCGTGGGAGATGCGGGTGTCGCATTTCTCAATGTTCAGGACATGCTTCACGGAACAGCCAAGCCGTATTTTGTAGCGCAAGGCGATGGTGCCGGAACTTTCGACGTTGTTGCCTCGCCAGACGGGCAGTTTGTCTTCTCGTCCAACGAGTACGGAATCGTACGCGGGCAGCGTGGCAGCATTGGAATCATCGAGACCAATGCCGATGATTCAGGCCGCGTCACGCATCCTCAGACCGTAGGCCAGATACCGGTCGGCGATGTTGTCCCCAGTCTTGCCTTGTCTCCCGATGGCTCACGGCTCTATGTTGCAACGGAACTTATAGCGGCCAAGGAGCCGCCACCCATCGCCGGAGTCGCCAATCCGGTGCTTACAAAGAGCGATTGCGTTCAGAGAGTGGGAACCCCTCCTCGGCACAACGGATTCATTACAGTGATCGATGCAACGCGCGCAAAACAATTCGGAAGCGACGCGATTCTCTCGCGCGTGGCTGCTGGTTGCTCGCCAGTACGCCTGGCGGAAGCGGCGGATTCTTCAGTTTTGTTCGTCTCGGCCAGGGGAGACGATGCGATCCTGGCCTTCGCTCCGCGCCTGCTTGAGGCAGACCCTGAGCACGCCTTGTTGCGCGCTCTCCCTTCAGGTGGAACGGCGCCAGTTGGTATGCGCCTTTTTGCCCAGGACCGCATGCTCGCCGTCGCCGACTCAAATCGCTTTGAAGATTCAGACGGGACTCTGGCCGTCCTGGATGTTCGAAATCTTTCCGCTTCATCGAATGGCGTGCCACTCAAGACGCTGCGCGCCGGAAAATTCCCCCGCAACATCGGCATCAGCCATGACGGCAAGACTCTTTTTCTCACGAACTACACATCCCGCACCCTGCAGGTGATCCGGATCGTGAATCGCTAGATTCCCTTTGGCTGCTTATGATCGCGAAAACTCCATCCGAATGGATGGCGGCCTGGTCGCCTGCTTCCAGGAGCCTCGGGCTCAATAATCTTTTCACTCCAAAGGTGGGGTAAGGGTGCCGGATCTCGGACGAATCGATCGCATCCCATAAGCCGACTTTGCCGGACCGATCTCGGCATATTTCCTCTAAGTGGCTGAACGGACATGGATTAGGCTCCGCATCCGACAAGAACTAGATGCCGGCACCGAAGAACTATCGAGACCTGTGGCCGACCACAGGTCGGCAGGTGAGCTTCAGCGGGTGTATCCTTAAAGTAGTAGTCGAAGAAGTAGTAGTCGAAATTTCCTCTTCTCGCCTTCGGCAATCCAGGCTTGGCTCCAGACGAGCACCTTTCAAGTACGCAACCAAACGACCGGAGTTGCTGTGAGCCTGACCGGGAAAAGCGATGTAAAAAACCATCTATCTGCGCGCGGACGCGCGGGGAACGGTCCATTCCTTTTCGTACGCCAGTCCGGTGTAACAGGATTTTCCGCAGCTGAATCCGCCGAAATCGAGAAATATCCAACAGGCCTTGCTGAACTCTCCACCGTAGCACACTTGCTTCACGGCATAAATATCGTGCCGGCCGTACCCGGAAGTCCGGAAAAGTGAATCCACACGCCATGTTTCTGCGCGAAGCATGCGCTCTGCCGGATCAGTTAGCCCTGCACCAGAGGTGGTTTTGTCGGAACTGGATGCTGGTCGACGATCTGACGGCAGTTGCTCTCGACGCCAAGATCCGCAATGCAGGCTGGCATTTCATGTGGATGGTGGGCTCCTGTTGCCGCCGCGGCTGTGGCTGGACCCATGAAGAGGCGGTCCATCAGGCTCTCGAGCGCGCGCTGAACAAGACGAGTGAGCAATTCAATGCATCGGAGCTTGAGTCCGTAGTGATAAAAAAATATTTAGGCTTCTTTTGGGCGAAGGTGATACTGCATCCCCGCCTGATTCAGCAACTGACTTCGCTTGACACGCCCTGCGCGTAGGCTGAGCACGCGGTGTACGCATAGTCGGCAGGCAAAAGTGAAAGCAGGACACAATGACGTTCTCTGAGATGATCCAGCCGGAGAAGACGCCGGGATTAGATGATTCAGCGGCTTCGTCGCCCGGCGAGTTGAAGGCGCGCAGTCTGCCGTTGCCCACGCGCATCGCGTTCATCGGAAATTATCTGCCGCGCGAGTGTGGAATCGCCACGTTCACAACCGACCTGTGCACAGCAGTCGCAGCCGAATATGGAGAGGGGCGCCTGTTTGCGATTCCCGTCAACGATCCCGATTCGAGCTACGAGTATCCGAAGCAAGTGCGCTTGGAGCTGACGCAGGAAGACCTTGCCTCGTATGAGCGGGCAGCCGATTTTCTTAACTACAACGGAAACGATCTGGTTTGCCTGCAACATGAATATGGCATTTACGGTGGTAGCGCAGGCCGCTACATTCTTGCCTTGCTGCGCCGGTTGAAGATGCCCCTGGTCACGACGCTGCATACGGTTCTGCGCGAGCCCGACCCCAATCAACGGATCGTGCTTGAAGAGATTGCTCAGCTTTCCGATCGCATGATCGTGATGAGCGAACTGGCGGCCCAACTGCTGCGCGAAGTGTATTCGGTCCCGGATGGCAAGATCGATGTGATCCCGCACGGCGTCCCGGAGATGCCGTTCATGGACCCCAACTATTTCAAAGACAAATTTGGAACCGAGGGAAAATCAGTTCTGCTCACCTTCGGACTTCTGTCTCCCAACAAGGGAATTGAGAATGTGATTCGCGCACTGCCGGCAATTCTGGCGCGGCAGCCAAACGTGGTGTATATCGTCTCCGGCGTGACCCATCCCCATATCAGAAGACGCGAAGGCGAGCGCTACCGCGAGGAGTTGCGGACCCTGGCCGGGCAGCTCGGCGTTTCATCTCAGTTGATTCTGAACAATCGCTTTGTCAGTGCGGAAGAGCTCGTGGAGCATGTAGGAGCGGCGGACATTTACATCACGCCGTACCGGAAGGAAGCGCAGGTTGTTTCAGGCACTCTGGCCATTGCGCTTGGAGCCGGCAAGGCAATCGTCTCCACGCCATACTGGCACGCCAAGGAATTGCTGGCGGAAAAACGAGGCGTGATCGTTCCTTTTGACAGCCCCGATGCTATCGCGGAGGCAGTTCTCGCATTGCTTGAGAACGATGCGGATCGGCATGCCATGCGCAAACGCGCGTATCTTCATTCCCGCGGTACCACATGGCCCAAGACGGCGCGCGCTTACATGGCGAGCTTTCAGCGCGCCCGCTTCGAGCGCTCCCTGCATCCAAAAGCCGCGCAACTGGGCGATGCCGCGGTGGTCCTGGCAGATTCAATCGACCGCCTGCCGGCTCTGAACTCCAGTCATCTGCTGGCTATGACTGACGACACTGGCATATTGCAGCACGCAATCTTTTCCGTGCCTAATACACGCGAAGGATATACGACCGACGACAACGCCCGCGCGCTCCTGGTTTCCACGCTTCTGGATGAGAGCATTTCGTATAACGGCAAGGCAAAGCACCCCAACCTCTCGAGCCGGTACGTGGCCTTTCTCTGGCTCGCATTCAACTCTGACGTCGGCCGGTTCAGAAATTTCCTGGGCTACGACCGCAAATGGCTTGAAGAAATTGGCTCGGAAGACAGCCATGGCCGGGCGCTGTGGGCCTTGGGATCGGTGCTTGGCCAATCGCGAGATGCTGGATTGCGCGGAGCGGCAGGCAGGCTGTTCGAGGCCGCCGTGCCTGTGGTTTTGACGTTTACCAGTCCGCGTGCATGGGCGTTCTGCATCCTGGGAATGCAAGCTTATCTGGACTGGTTTCCCGGCGATAGAGCCATTCAAGGTGCTCGCAACACGGTGGCCAATCGCCTGCTGGATGTTTACGAGCGCACTCACTCCGAGACCTGGCATTGGTTTGAGAAAAGTCTTTCTTACTCAAATGCAAGGTTGCCGCAGGCGCTTATTCTCGCTGGATGGCGCAGTGAAAACAAAAGGATGATTGCAGCGGGGATCGAAGCTCTTGAGTGGCTCGTGGCCGCGCAGCACTGCAGCGACAACGGCATCTTTGTGCCGATCGGCTCCAGCGGCTTCTTTACCGAAGGGTTAGAAAAAGCCCGCTTCGATCAGCAACCGGTGGAGGCTTGCGCAACGGTTTCCGCCTGCCTTGAAGCCTACAGACTTACCCGCGAGAGCAGGTGGCTTGACGAAGCTCACAGCGTCTTCCGCTGGTTCCTGGGCAAGAACGATCTGCAGGTCCCCCTTTACGACCCGCAGACGGGTGGATGCAGAGACGGGCTTCATCCCGACCGCGTGAATGAAAACCAGGGAGCGGAATCAACGCTTTCGTTCCTGATGGCTCTGCTGGATATGCAGGCAGCCAAAGTGGCAAGCGCAAACAAACTGCAACAGGAAATGAGTGTTAATTATTGAATTCAGCCAATTCTCTCGCTGAAACACCGGAAGCCATCGCTTTGGAAAAAGATATGCTGCATACCTGCATCGATCAACCTCTGTTTACGCGCTTTTCCGGCAACCCGATCCTCAGCCGGGAACACTGGCCCTATCCGATCAATAGCGTCTTCAACGCCGGCGCCGTACGGCTGGCCGGCGGAGATACATTGCTGCTCTGCCGGGTGGAGAGCCGCACTGGCTTGTCTCACCTCTGCGCGGCGCGTTCCGCTAACGGGATCGACGGATGGTCGATCGATCCTGAGCCAACCCTGGTAGCCAATCCGCGCGAGTTCCCTGAAGAGCTATGGGGCATTGAAGATCCGCGCATCACGTACGTGCCGGAGTTGGACCAGTATGCCGTGGCGTACACGTCCTTTGCCCGCGGTGGCCCCGGTGTCTCACTGGCACTGACCAGGGACTTCAAGAGCTTCGAACGACTCGGCGTGATCATGCAGCCGGAGGACAAGGACGCGGCGCTCTTGCCGCGAAAGATCGGCGGTCGTTGGGCGCTGATTCATCGCCCGGTGACAACGTTGGGAGCGCACATGTGGATGTCTTATTCGCCGGATTTGCGGCACTGGGGAAGCCACAAGGTGATCCTGGAAGCCAGGCGGGGCGGATGGTGGGATGCGAACAAGATTGGACTGTGCTCTCCGCCCATAGAAACCGCAAAGGGCTGGCTGACGATTTATCACGGAGTAAGGCAAACCGCATCGGGAAACATCTACCGCCTTGGACTTGCGCTTTTCGACCTGGAGCGTCCGGAGAGCTGCCTGCAACGCGGAGACTCCTGGATATTTGGACCGGAAGCACCGTATGAGCGCGGAGGCGATGTGAACGATGTCGTGTTTCCGTGCGGGCAAACCATCGCTGATGATGGCGACACGATCAACCTGTATTACGGAGCTGCCGATTCCTCTATAGCGTTGGCGAAGGGCAGCATTCGTTGCCTGCTTTCGTGGCTGGATTCGAATTCAACCCCCGCGGTGCCAGGCGATCGCTGACTCGTGCGATGGGAACGTCGAAAGGAATGGGCAGAATGAGCGCTATAAGCTGGATATGGCCCAGTTGGGCACCCCCGCCGCCCCTGCTACGCCACAAATGTCCTCGTTGCAACTCAATCAAATTCAAAGCGGCAGAATTGCGCCCATTCGACAGTCTTCTGAGCCTGTTCGCGCTTCATCCTGTGCGCTGTATGTTTTGTTGGCGCCGGTTTTACTGGGTATCTTTGCGCGGAGCACCTGCGGAATGAGCATCTCGAAGATCAACTGCGATCGGCGGATCCTGAATCTCCATGTTTCAGCGTCTGTGCCGTTTGTCGCGAGGGCGCTCAGCATTCCAATCGCCGCATTTCTATGGCCTGGACGAATTTTGGCTAGGCATGGATGCCCGTTTCTCCATGTACAGCCAAGTCTGCAGTGCAGTCCTACTCTGCGTCTTTCACGCAGCGAATGCTGACGGTTCCTGAACGGTCGTAGCTTGGCGCCATGAGCAGCAGTTTGCCATGTTGGTCATTCCTGTACGCCTCAGGAAAGTACCAGATGGAACCGGATGGGCGATAGTGGCTACCGCCTCGCAGGATTGCTGTGCGAGTGTGGTCATCAACATACTCGTCTGTCCATTGCCACACATTCCCGACCATATCCATCACGCCAAATGGACTCCCTCCATCGGGGTGTGCATCAACATCGCTGGCCGGCTCCATCACGCGGCCATGATCTGAGATTGGAGCCGGAGCATCTTTCGGATCCGTTCCCCAGTGGCAAGGCGGAAGCGGCGACGCTGCCGTAGGCACAAGGCTTCTGGATGGATTGGGGCCTGGAGGCGCTAGAGGCTGGCCGGCGGATGCAAGCGCCGCTGCGCTTGCGAATCGGTCGGGAGCGGGTTGCCAGTCACAGTTCCCCCAAGGATACAATCGGCCGTCGTTCCCCTGCGCAGCGAACTGCCACTCCCATTCATGAGGAAGCCGCTTGCCTGCCCATTTTGCATATTCACGGGCATCTTCCAGAGAAACCCATGTGACTGGTTGGTTTCCTGCGCCGTCAAGGTACGTGCCGTTCTTCCAATCCCTCAGGAAGTTCAAATCGTCTTTCGGATGGTAATGTGACGCGTCGAGAAACTTCTTGAATTCCGCATTGGTTACGGGGTACTTGTCGATGTAGAACGGCTTGATCTCCATCGGATGTTCGTGAAAGCGGCGCGCGCTATCTTCCCAGGGGTACTGCACGTCTACCCCGATATCGTCGGTACCCTCGATCTCAATGCCTTCAACTTTGAAATCGTAGTTGCCGCCTTCTATGCGAATCATGCCTTGTGGTGTGGAACTCGCCGGCTGTGTAGAAGCGATCTTGACGAGTTCTTGAGGGAGAGCCTTCCACTCGTGCGAATAATCTGACAGCGGCTTCGCGGTCATCTGCGCCATTTGAGCCATCAGGTCGTTGAAGCGAGCGTCAGGTTCACCCGGAGTTGCCAATACAGCGCCGAATCCATGGGCCTCAGTGGCAAACTGCAGCACGGTCTCGTTGCCTTCCTTCACCGGCTTGAGTTCCACGCCGTGATAGAGATCGAAGTAACGCATGCCGTCCTCGCCGGGTACCGCCATTTGCGTGCCGTTTACGTCGTACTCATTGCGATTGACCACCGTCCATACTGTCTGGTCGCCCAACGGCCAACGGCTCGCGTAAACGCCATACCGGTGCATGGGATAGAACGGTTCCCACGCCTGGCTGGCGAAGAAGGGAGCTACGGCTCTTTCAATAGTGGCGATTCGCCGGGTCGCTTCGCCATCGAGCGGCGTCACACCGTTCCAGATGCCCCACACGTTCTCCCAACTCTCCCAGCCCTCGCCATTGAAGAAAGCGAATTGCAGATCGTCGGTCTTGTCGCGAAGCCAACGCCCCTGAATATTGACCTGATGGCGCGGTTCAAGCCAGCGATATTTATCAACAGTCGGAACAAATTGAAATTGATATTGCCCCCAGGTCAGCACATCCCACGCAAGAGCCTCGTCGCTCGGACCGCCCTCCGGCTCAAATGCGAGCGGATGGCCGATCTTTTCGGCGGCTAGAGAAAACGCCAACGGTACGCCATCCTGAGTGTCGCCGTTGATGCCGTCAGCGTCGACCTCTTTCATGAGTTCGGCGATGGCATCGGGCCACGGCTTGCCTGGATCATGCGTGCCCTGATCCCACATCATCATGGGAAACAAGACGCGTACACCGCGGCGATGGAAGTCTTCGACCATCTTGCGAACGCCTTCCACACCTCCGGGCATCGATCGAACCATATCGAGCTGATTGCGGTCGTCGATTCCCATGTTCGGGTAAGTCGCCCAGATAAGTACTGCATCAATGCCGCCGTAGCGCGCAGTCAAATCGTCGACATAGCGATCGACGGTAAATGTATGCGCAACCGGATCGTAGAAATACCGATCGTGCACCATCATCTGTGGCTGCATAAACGCGGATTGCGCCCATTTCAGTGCGGGCATTTCGTAACGCGCAGGATCGTAACCGACGCGGATGCGCCGCTCCATACGCCAGTGACTAACGTCTGCGAGCCACTCCGCGTGGCTGGCTGGTGTGCACGGAGTGTATCCGCCTTCCCAGGCGCCACGCATGGTGAAACAGGCCGGAGGGGGAATCTGCTGCCCACGGGGCGCGTTGAAAGTGTCCTGCGCGGTGACGGGCAATGCAAAAATCGCCGCAAGAAGTGAGTAACCTGCTGCCCACCGAACCGCTCGAGCCGTTGTGTTCATAAATTCCTCTCTTAAGGGGACATCCGGGTTGAATTACGGAATAACGCGAAAGATGCGATCCCATGTATTCTCGCGACACGACGGAACTCACATCGGATTTTTTGTAGCCCATGATCACTTCGATTGCCGGTTATCGGTAGCGGCCATCGCAGTCCTTATCTTACGTTCCACCTCGTCGCTCATGTAGCCGCAATCCAGGCGCATATAGACCGAGGTATAAGGAATCTTCCCCGTGGTCTTGATGAACAGAATCCTGAAGGTCTTCCCGGCTTCATCGATCCTGCTCATGACTTCAGTGCGCGGAATGCTGGAGACCTGGTCCCTGGCAAACGTCCCGTTATCTGTTTCCTCAACCCCGTTACTCCGGGGCAGTCGTGCTCGTCGATGAACTGAAGTTCCTTGTCCAGAAAGACCGTCGCCCTTACATGTCCGGATGAAAAGATTGCGCCGGCCACGTACTTGAGAGCCGATGGCAGATCGTCATTGGCGACGATGGTCTCGATCCCCGGTGCGGCGTAGACAGGATAGGCTGAATCTGACACCACGATCCAGTTCCTATGGCCATACAAAGAAAGCCGCTCCTGTACAACAGCCTTCCAGCCGGCAGAAGTACCGAAAGTCCGGTTTTGTGCGAAACATGGGCTGACGAACAACGCAAGAACAAGAACGGCTGTATGCCATCTTCCGTTCAAATTCCGCATAAGCACTCCTCTCTGATTCAATGCTGGATGTATGGCTAATCCCGGAAATATCTTCAATACGCCCTGAAGCTGTAGCTCTCCTCGAGAAAACGATCCAGTTCCAAAGCGGTGGGCATGGATGGTTGAGCCCCAGAGCGTGTCACGGAGATCGCCGCGACCGCCGAAGCGAAGCGCGCGCTCTCCAGGGGAGGCATTCCCCGCATAAGCCCCGTAGCGAAACCGCCATTGAACGCATCTCCTGCGGCGGTTGTGTCGATCGCCTTGACATGAAATGCAGGGATTAACTCCGCAATGCCTTCTTGTGATGCGAGATAAGCGCCATGCTCGCCCATCTTCAAAACGACCCCACGGCTGCCCTTGGCCAGGATCAGACGCGCCATTTCGGCAGCGTCACGGGTTTGCCCACTTCCGTTCTCGCTTCCCGAATAGAACGCAGCCTCGGTTTGATTGGGCGTGATCCATGCAATTTGCTTGAAAATCCCGCGCGGCAGGTTCCTGGCCGGCGCCGGATCGAGAATCAGCGGCACACCCTCTCGCGCGCAAATCGAGGCCAGATACTCCACGGTTTCGAGCGGGATCTCGAGCTGTGCGAGAACAATACCCGCCTGTCGAACGATCTCGATGTTGGCCTCTAAGTCCTGGGGAGTCACCTTTGCGTTGGCGCCTGGCGTGACGACGATGATGTTCTCTCCCTGCTCCGAGACAACGATCACCGCAACTCCAGAGGTTCCCTCGCTTGTCGCAACGCCGGCAATGTCCACGCAGGCGCTCTCAAGATGCGTTTTCAGCTGGGTTCCGAATACATCGCTGCCCAGGCGTCCGATCAGCCGCACCGGGTATCCAAGCCGGGCCACGGCAACGGCCTGGTTTGCGCCCTTGCCACCAGGATGAATCTGAAAGTCCGCTCCTGTTACGGTCTCGCCAATGGCCGGAATTCTCTCGGTGACCGCTACCAGGTCTGTGTTGATGCTGCCCACGACGACGATTGGTTTTTGCCGGGACACTTTGAATTCCCTCAGAGTTACAAGAAAGCGGTTGGTCTTTTATGAAAAGAGCGGCGCAACAGCGATCGCCGTCAAACCACAGAGAAAGAAAACAAACATCCAAGCCAGAGCAACCTTGGAACGAGATGGCGCCGACGCAAATTCCTTCCAGATAAAGACACCCCAGCACGCTGAAATCATGGTAGCGCCCTGACCGATCGAATACGACACGGCAGGTCCGACGACGTGCGCCTGCGACGCCACAAAATTCATCATTGCGCCGGCACACCAGATAATGCCGCCCAGAATGCCCCACAGGTGCCAGTTCCCTGACGCCTGCCAGTAACCTCTCATGGAGGCGGCCTCACGGCCGTCGAGCGGCATGCGCATCAACAGGTAATTCACCGGGATGGAGCAGGCAGCTACGCCCATTACGAAGAAGAACAATACCGCATACGGACCCGGCGCATTCTCGCCCGTCATTGCTTTTGAAACAAAAGGATAAAAACATCCCATCAGCACACCTGCAATGAGACTGACAACTATTCCTCGCCGGCTCGTTGCTGCGCGGTTTGCTTCGCGCAATCGATACGCCATCGCGTCCAGCACAATCGCTGTAACCACCAGCGCGATGCCGCCAAACAGCAACAGGGGATTGCCCTGGGGCGAAACCAGGTAGCTGCCAATCGCGCCTACCACCAGCGCCAGCCCAATGCCGATCGGAAATGCAACCGCCAGCCCGGCGATATCGATCGCCGCAACCAGCAGCAGGTTGGCTATGTTGAAGATCACTCCGCCGGCAACCGCCAGAACCACAGGATGCAGCCCGGCGTGGGTAATGTCCGATAAGAAGGATCTGCCTGCGCTTCCGAAACTCCCCAGCGTTCCGCCCCAAACGACGGCTCCGACTATCAACCCGATTACGTAGTCCCAGTAGAACAGCTGAAACCTGTACCCGGAGCAGAGCTTCATGGTGTTTGCCCACGATCCCCAGCACAGCATGCTGATGATCATGAATAACAGAGCAATTCCATATACTTCCGGCTGGTACATGATGAAACTCCTGCGATGCAAAAAACGCGAGTGTGCAAGTCTTCCGCACTTTCTCAACTACAAAACCGCCATCTCATTCGGGCACGATTGAGCGAACCCACCGCAAATGGCACAGGAACTTCCGGTTACAAATTGTTTCCCTGCATCCCCTTAATACTCTCCCATGATCATCGACTGAGATTAAGAACTCGCAGTTCGGTCATTCTAATGCCATTCGCCAAACGAATAACAACTCGAATATTGTCTTTTCCACTCGTGATTTCAGGTGGAATGGGATATTCGACTGCCAACCCGTCGACCGACGTCCCATCAAGGGTGGCAGACACATTGTCATGACCGATCACGTCTCCATCAACTTGAATATTGAGGCTTTTGTCCTGTCGATATGCTTCGACGAAGTAGCGGCATCGGATGGTAACAGGTTCTTCGCGCGAGACTCTCATCCGATAACTAATCGACTGTCCCGTGCGCCAGGACAAATACATTGCCAAACCACGCATGCCGCGACCAGCTGTGCTTTCGCCATTCAGTTCCAACTGATGCGCCGTCTCTGACGCCAAATCGCCGGAAATCACCTTGTCAATGGTTCGCGCCTCCCTCTGTTGCGCTTCGGCGCGCAGCTTCCTAACTCTATTGACATGCTCGTCCCAACCAGCGGGCGTCACGCGATCCCAATAGACGGCATAGCTGCAATCATGCAGACGGAAGAACGGCTGGAGCACAATCTCACGGGGCTGTGCAACCGTTGTCGCGAAAGTGAGTGGGGCACTTGTAGTCTGTAGCCACTGGCTCTCTGGTTTACCGTCGGGTACAAGGAACGGAATGAAGTTCGGATCTTCCATTGCCGGATCTGCGACCGGTCCGAGATCGCCTGCCAGCAAAATCGGGCCGGCAAACAATGCGATGCGGCTTTCGTTATCTGGCATCGTCTCGTAGCGTAACGCCAGCGGCGCGTTGAAAACCACGGTGTCCCCATCGTGCCATTCGCGGTCGAGAGCGAAAAACTCACCAGGCACCACGGCGATTTTCTGAGTCGAGCCGTTCACCTGAATCGTGACACCGTTGGTAGCCCAGGCCGGAAAGCGCAGATAAAGGGAAAACCGCGCAGGCTGGCGCAGGCTTAGCCGGAAACTTGAAGAGTCCTCGTCCGGAAACTTCGTCTCCTGGCGTAGAACCAGGCCTTTCTCCTTCCAGAGCACTTCTGAAGCAATGAACAGTTTTACATACAGTCCATCGGCACTATGGCTATATATGTAGTCGCTAACTCTGGAATAACTGTCGAACCCACTGCAGACACAACAGGCGAAATCATCATAGAGGCTTTGCGGCGCGCGGCTGGCGCCAGACTTGAGCGGCAGAAAATAACAGACACGTCCATCGCGCACGTCCTGCGCCGACAAAATGTGATTAAAGAGCGTACGCTCCATGTATTCCACATATTCAGTCCTCGGCTCAATATCAAACAATATTTGGGTTAGCCGCAGCATATTGTATTCGTTACAGTTCTCCTCGGTATACTGCGACAGGTGGTCGTTGAGCTGGTCGGGCGGACCGAAATGCTCGCTCTCGCTGTTGCCCCCGGTCACATAGCTGTGGTGCCGCACTACGCATTCCCAGAAAAATGCGGCGGTCCTGAGATCAGTCGGATCGCCGCTGTACGGATAACGCGCGGCCACGCCACTGATCTTCGGGAACTGCGTGTTTGCATGTTTACCGGCCAGGTTGTCCTTTCCTGCGGCCAGGTCATCGAATACGGCATGGTCCTGCCAGCGGCGCGAGAGCACTATGAAGCGCGTGTCGCCGGTGTCGGCATAGAGATCGGACAACACCCAGTTCATCCCACCAAATTCCACGGTCATCAGGTCAGTCATCTCCGCATCGCTCAGATGGGACATATGTCCGGCCAGCCAGTTGCCGAGGCGGATTTCGATCTGTAGCGCCTTCGGTAGACCAGCGATCCGGTAGGCATCGCGAAGGCCCGAGAAGATTTTTTCGAGCGCATAATAAGGTTCAGCGCATCCATCACCCCAGGGAGCGAATCCGTCAAACCTTCCCTCTTTTTCGACTCGCGCAAAAATCGCCCGGCCATTGCGGATTCCGAGCAGGTAACCGCCGGTAGCCTGCTGGCATGCCTCTAGTTCATCGAGGATGTAGATCAACCGCCGGTGAAACTCGTCGCTCTCCCACTCTTCAAGACTCATCGCCAGGTACGAGATTCCCGAAAGATAAAATGCGAGCGCAACTCCGGGCAGGTAGTTTGTCTCCCAGCCTGGATATTGTGGAGCTTTCTGTTTCAGCCCAGCTTCAAGCCGGTAGGGAGCCAACAGACGATCCACGTCCAGGCTCAACAAATAACGGGCTGCAGCATCTCTCGATTCCTTGAACGGTCCATCCAGCAGACGCACATCCGTCGGAGAAAACGGCTCCGTCTTGGGCGGTACGAGAGGGTTCACGGCACTTTGGCCCGCGCTCGGCCGAGGAGCATCGCCATGTAATGATTGCGCGCTGAGGGCCATCTGAGCTGTTGCCACGAGCGCGGCAGAGTCGACAATAAAGCTACGGCGCGTGATTCCAGCGTTCGAGTTGGTTGTCATAGTCAGGCCATCGTCGCTATAAAACTGGGTTGATTTGATCTTGAACCGGAATTCTTATGCGTTTCCCATTTCCGGTGCATCTAGTACCGTGACTACGTGGTTTCGTAATCTCAACCACGAAACTTGGGTGTCCCAGGCCCAGATTTTGAGACCTGGGAGAGCACGAATTCACGCGGTCACGGTACTGGAATATGACCTTGGCGGCGAGTTGCCCGATGCAGGCCTCCCGCGCGCCATTAACCTGGCCAGATGCCGAATCCCATCCTCTCAAAAAACGAATTTTGCGTTTAACTGCATGTGGCGACCAGGACGGGAGGCGCTGACGTATCCGAAGTGACTTTCCGGATTGGTCTCGCGATCGTCGATGACGCATGACGCGTAGCCCAGGGTCGGGCAACTGCTGTTGTCCATTGCGCTCCACTGCGTGTGATTAAAGGTGTTAAACGTGTCCGCCCGAACCTGCAGCTCACGGCCCTCACCGAACGTCTTGAAGGATTTTTGCAAACCCATGTCCCAGTTGTTGGTCCCGGGCTGGCGCAGATTGTTTCGGTGTTCGTTGCCACGCGTGACTGCGTAATTCGTTATGCCTTGATTGAGGTAAAGCGGATCGGTGCTGGCCACGGGCTCGGCATAGCAATTGGTGTTGAATTCATGCGCGGGCGTCCTGCTGCCGCGAGAAAGATTTCCGCTGCAGGATTGGAGAGGAACATCTCCCATTCCATCGTAGGAGCTGGTGTAGCCATTGAACACGGTTACCGGCGAGCCGGACTCGAAGGTGGTAATCGAATTGATCTGCCAGCCGCCGATCGTTTCGCGCAGCAGCCAATTGCTCAGAGTCCTGCCCGGCAATTCGTACATGACTGCCGCGACAAAGCGGTGGGTATGGTCGGCATCGGAGGGACCATAGCTCCAGCGTGGATGCCATTGACCGCCGATGATCTCTTTGGACACTCCGGCATTGTTTGACTCGCCACTTTCTCCGAAGTATTCGTCCATTTGTTTCGACCATGTGTAGGCAAATTCAGTCGTCGCGCCATGCCAGTTGCTCGTTTTCAATTGGCCATTCAATGCGTTGTAGTTGTTGCTCTGGATGGGGCGCACAGAATTTACAGAGCCCCATCGACCCGGCGCCACTGCTGTCTGGGGACGGGCAGCGTCACAGGTAAGACATTCACCGGCGCCACTGAGCTGAACGTTCATATCCGGATAGAAGCCCTGCGGAAAGAGATTCAGATCGTACTGAATGGGCAGATGCGTGCCTTCAGAACCTACATAACCCAGCGTGGCGACCACCGACTTTCCAAACTGGCGTTGTACGTCGAGACTCCAGCGCTGCATGTAGGGAGTGGTCCAGGTTTTCTGATCCACGGTGGACGTGGTGCTCTGGCTGCCGGGAGTCCACATCAAGCCGCCGTCGGTGCCCAACGGATAGGGCCACGTGCCCCGGGCAACCGAAATGGGCGCTGGGAATGTGTCGGCGAGTGTGTAGCCGGTGCCTCCCGGACCATTCGATATGCTCGACGAGTAGTATTGAGTGCCACCGTAAGCCGGCGAGTTCCAGGTTACCTGATCGAGGAACTTGAAGCGGCCCGTCTCGTAGAAGATGCCGTAACCGCTGCGGATAACGGTCTTGTCGTCCAGCCGGTAAGCGAGGCCGATGCGCGGGGCAAAGTCCTTTTTGTCCGCGCTGAATGGATGAGAGTTGGTTCCGGGCGTCAAGCCAGGCATTACAAAACGCCATCCCGGGTAAGTCTGATCGAGTACGCCCCAATAGTTGTCCACTGAATAGGCCGGAATCGGCAAGTCGTAGCGCAGGCCGAGCGTTACTGTGAGTTTTTGGGTTGCACTCCACGCGTCACCGACATAGGCGCCATACTCAGGAGTGCCGTAGTAGAGGCTGGCATCGCCGCTGGTCGCCGGGGTTCTTTGGTTCATGTTGCTCACAAAGCCGGTCTCAAACTCGGCCAGGAAATTGAAGCCGGAACCGTCCGAGATATCCGGGCCCATTCCTGTATAACCGCCATTAACGGAGACCGAGCGAATGATGTCGTTATCGCGCTCGTAGCGATGGGCCATGTCGAACCCGGCTTTCAGAAAGTGTTGCCCCCACAACTTCTGCACATTGTCAGTCAGTTGGAAGATGGGGACGTACTGATACCAATATTCGCCGGCATTGTCGGTGCCGAGGCTCAGGTCGTTCCCAAACAACCCGCCGCTTCCAATGTTGACGGCAAAATTGGCATCGTTGGCAACGCCGAGCTGGCTCTTGTCAAACGGGGTGAAGCCGGCCATGTTTGAAGAAGAGTTGGCAAAAAGTCCCGGGAGCCAGGAGTTGTCGAGCGCGTTGATTTGGGAAGTCAGGTTGCTGTAGTTGTAGGCCCGCATCCAGCTCACGTTCAGTTCGTTGCTCAAGCGGGCATTGAACGTATGCACATAGTGAACCTGGAAGGTATTCACGCGATGGAAGGGTCCGTCGCCTTCGTCGATTTCCTTATCGAGGACGACACCGATGCCGGAGGTGTTGTACGCGAGAAGGTTACCGGGGTTGTTGATCTTGTAGCCCATGTCATGCAGGTAGCGAAAGTAAACCACATCCCGGCTGCTAATGTTGTAGTCGGCACGGACGGTGTAATTGTTGTCGTTGATGCCTGAGGTATAGGAACCGGCGTAATTGTCGTAGTCGCCAGGTACGGTAGAAGAATAACCGTTGGGCGAAGGGAAATGGCTGAGGTAACTCAGCGCTGTCTGCGTGGAGGGCGTGGCCAGGAGCGCAGACGAAATCTTGTTGCCGGGAAAGGCAGTGCGCAAGCCGGTCGTCGGGTTATATGTGGTCGGATCGTAAATGACAAACGTGCAAGCACCGGGTTCGGTGGATGGATTGCCGTTGCACTGCGATGGATTGAAACCGGCAGACGCGTTCGGCAGCCAGGGGCTGAAGTCTCCGGCCAGATCCGCTGTGGTGGGCACATAGGCGGAGAAGTTTGTAAGGCCGGCGTTGCGCAACTGCTCGAACGAAGTGAAGAAAAATAGTTTGTTCTTGCCGTTGAAGACTTTCGGGATGTACGCCGGGCCGCCCACCGTGAAGCCGTACTGGTTCTGGTGGTAAGCACTGCGGGGGATTCCTTGAAGATTGCTGTAGGGATCGTTGGCGTTCATGCCCGCGTTCTGAAGGGCATCGTATACGGTTCCATGCAGACTATTGGTGCCGGATTTTGTAGTTACGCTGATCTGGCCAACGTCGCGGCCGTACTCCGCGGAATAATTCGAAACTTCGGCCTTGATCTCCTGGATTGTGTCCTCATTGATGTTCATGAGAGGACCCTCTACCCAGTTGTCGTTGTTGTCGAGCCCATCGACGTAGTAACCGACGCCGTAATCCGTGCCTCCTACATTCAGCTCCATGGCTCCGCCAGCCGAGCTTGCGGAGGCCAGCCCCCATTGCATGCGGGCACTGTCGCCGGTGCCGCTATTGAATCCCGGCAGGATCTGCGCGAAGTTCAGGTAGTTGCGTCCCTCGGCAGGCAGGCTGCTGATTGTCTTATTGTCGATGACTTCAGACACGTTGGCATCGTCAGTCTTCATGAGCGTTGCGGCTGCGGCGACCTCGACGGTTTCAGTCGCCTGGCCCACGTTGAGCGTAAAGTTGATGCGCTGCGTAGTTCCATTTTCGAGCGCGATAACAGTGGAAACAGCAGTCGCGAAACCGGCTTTGGTTACGTCCACCTTGTAGTGGTCGGCGATGAGATTGGGAACTTTGTACTCACCACTCGCGTTCGTGATCTGATTCCATTGAACACCGGTGTCGACGTTGGTGAGAGTTACCTTCGCCTCCGGAATGACGGCGCCCTGGGGGTCGGTCACCGTGCCGACGATCATGCTGGTGATGACGACTTGCGCGCGTAAAATTGATCCGCCGAGCGAGCATACCCCAATGAGGAAAGTGCCGATCAAAAGGGAAATACCCTTTCTGCTAATCATAGAAGCCTCCCGATGAATTACAGTGGTTTTGAAAGCTTTCAAACTCAAGCAAAAAAAGACTAATCTCGATGATTCAGATTTGTCAAGAATTTTCTTGTGTTCGAGTTTCCGATCTCCTCTTGGAACAGAGCGAAACCAGTTTCGGACAGATTGGAGACGCGCTCAAGGTCGATCGGAGTCTTCGTCGTGGCGTCACGATTCGATTGTTGATCTTGTTGCAGATAGGCCAATGCGCTGGATGCGATTGATCTGCACTTTATCCGGCCACGGCCCGTTGTCGTTTTGTGTTTGTGCCGTGCCTGTGGTTCAATGTCCGGCCTGGTTTAGCTTCGGCGAGTGGAACTGTGACCGAATCGCGCAGTTTGAGCGAGGTCTCGAGAATCAGGTGCTTTGCAGCGCTCTTATCGCCCTCAAGCCTGTCGAGCAAAATCCGGGCGGCGGTTGTACCGAGTTGATAGCCCGATTGAGAGACCGAGGAAAGCGATGGATTCGTCGTCTCGGCAAGATCAAGATCGTCGAATCCCATGAGGGAAACGTCTTCAGGGCAACGAAGTCCTGCGTCGCGAATGGCCAGAAGGGCCCCGAGCGCGATCAGGTCGTTGCCCGCGAAAATGGCTGTCGGGCGCGGAATCAGTCTCAATAAGATGTTTGTCTTTGAGTAGCCACCTTGTTTGTCGAAAGTCGTTTCCTGAACGTACTCGGGAGCGAGGTGTAATTTGGCCTCGCGAAGTGCGCGCCTGAATCCGCCGAGCCGATCCTTCGCATTCGTCAGATGTAAGGGACCGGAAATTGCGGCGAGCTTCGTATGCCCCATTTGAATAAGACAACGCGTCGCCTGGTACGCTCCTGCCTCATTGTCGGCTGTAACACTGTCACCACTCCAGTTCTTCGGAAGGCGATCTACACAAACCACACCCGTACCCGCACGTCGATAGGACTCTGCCTGGGCTGTCAGATCGCTGAAATTAGACGGGATCACGATAAGACCCGCAGGAAGATAGGTGCGTAGTTCGTTCAGGTGCGCCAATTCTTTAGAGTGGTCATTGTCGGTATTGCAAAGAATCAGGCGATATCCGTTGGAGAATGCAACGTCCTCGGCGCCACGGACGACAGCCGGAAAAAACGGGTTTGTAATATCGGGGATGATCATACCGATCATATTGGTTTTGTCACGCCGAAGAGCGCGCGCGAGTTGACTAGGCTGATAGCCGGCAGCTTGAACTGCCTGAAGCACGCGCTGCCGCAACGGCTCACGAACTCCAGCAGAATCGTTCAGCACGTGCGACACCGTGCCAAGCGAGACGCCGGCAATCCGTGCGATGTCTTTCATGTTGGGCATCTGCTTTTCCTTGCGTCGCAAAACTGAGAGGAGCCTCTGCTCATCGTTTCATTAAGTATACCGATGTTTGAAACATTTCAATTTCTCTCTGTGCCAATGCCCACAGACCTTAAGGGCGAACCCTTTGCCGTTGTCCTTAGTGATCGATCTGAGTGCTTCGGGGCAACCGGCCCGGCTAATACCACTGGCGTAAGCGCCCGGAGCGACGCTCGCCATAACCATTTCAATCATGAGATTCATCGAACCAAGCAACTCAGAGTGACACGGCACTATAGTGAAGAAGTCGAGATGGCGTTTTCCGGCTTCGACTGCGTGCTGAATGGTGAGCCGGCGATCTACTGCAGCAGCGAGTTGACGACAGGGCTGCGCCTGTACAAAGCTCTGCGTGAACACCACCTGGAGACCGCATTCGAGTTCAGGAAGACGATGGGGCAGCCCTGGTTCGAGGCAAACATTTTTCGAGCTAATGTGCACTCCGCACGCGAGTTCGCGGAGACCGTTCGGGCGCAACTTGACGATAACACAATGATCATCACTCCGGCCCCGTTTGAGGCTCCAAAGTGGAACCAACCCGAGTATCTTGGATTTTGGGAAACTTTGATCCGCACGCGCATCAAATCCGTTTGGTTCAATGGAATTGGGAGTTTAGCAACGGATGCACATTTGAACTTGCAGTTGCTTTGGATGTTGGAATTCCCACCCTCGATCATCTTGGCCGCATTCTTGGTCGCAAGGACAAAATCAAGAGTCTCGAACGCGCGATCGCAAAGCTAAGCTCGGAGATGGTCCTGCGAAATGAACTGCCTGTCGCTTTTGCGAAAGCGCGGCTCGCGCTGACGCCTGGGACCCCGAGATCGATCTGATCCTGGAGGAAGCAAAGGCGGCGCCACCAACCGAGGAGGCGCCCCCCGAGCTTGACTACGATCGGGAGACAGTTACAAAATCCGGTGACCTTTGGCTTCTGGGCAAACGCAGGATCATCTGCGGCAATTCCCTGCACCAGGCGACCTACCAAACGCTGCTCGGCAGCCGCCGCGCCGCGATGGTGTTCAAGGCCCCCCTTTCAACGTTGGAATTGACGGCCACGTTACCGGCAACGGGGCGATCAGCCGCCGCGCAGGGGGACTGACTCGCTGTATTTGTCCAAAAAAGCTTCGCCGTCTTCCCATGCGGATCGCGGGATTTGCGGCATGATCGAAGCCTTGCTTCTTTGTAGAACATCTTCGTGTAACCCATCCGCAAGGTCCTTCAATGGATGACTATCGCAAGCATTGCGTATGAACATGCCAAGCGGGAACCGAATCTCTTCGCTGGATTCGACCACGGTCCCCACTCCTGCCGAGCCCCACATCCGCAACCGGCCATCGCAAACTTGGCGCGTCAAAATACAAACTTCAGCGCAAGCTGTATCACTCGCGGAGCGACAGGACCCATGGAAGTAATCTGACCAACATTGCTCGTTGAGGGGCCGTTTGCGCAGAGTCACTGTAAAGCCGTCCCGGCCGCCTGAAGCATGCAGGCTGGCGGATATTTCAACGGGAACTTTCGCCATCGCGCCAAGCGCGGAAAAATCTGCCCATCCGACTTGTTTGAGGAGGAATTGCGAATCGTTAGTGGAGTCGCGTACGTCATCGTCGACAGTGGACTGCCAAGAGACGTTGTCCGCAATTCTCGTTTTCTCCGGGCCGAACAGTTCGCAGCGCACAAAGTAAGTGGACGTAACATCCTGGACTCTAGGCATGGCCAAGGCAAGCGCGACCCCTTGAGCTTTCACGTCAATCTTGTCAACTGTCTTGTCGTATCGTACCTTGCCATCGAGAGCGTAGATTCTCACGCGAGCGCGGAGGCCTTTACGATCTTGCATGGTTTGATTGGTGACCTGAACTTTGGCTTGCCGGCGGCTGTCGGTTGCATAGTAATCAAACACAATGGAGAGCGGTTTCAGGCCTTGTTTTGCACCGTAATAAGCGCCGCCTGGGTTCATATCGTAGCCATAGATGCCCGCGAAAAATGATGGCCAACCGTCATTAAGCCTCCAGTAAACGGTCATTTTGTGCGTCGCCCATCCGTTCGCCGCAAAGTCCTCAAACTGCGCGCGAGTGTTCTCGTATTGCGCAGTTGCGCTTTTCTCGCGAAATCTTTCGCGCTGTCCGCGGCCCATATCGCCGATTGACAGCCATCTGCTTGCTGATCAAGGCATCGTTTCCTGTGATGCCGTCGCCTGCGCCCCCGGCGTGAAGGTACCAATACTCGTTGATTGGCCACAATTTATCGGCGGGGATAAACTTTTCAATGCTCGCATAGGGCGGGACCATTTCGTTGTCGCCCTGTTCGGCAAGTGAGCCTCGCGTTGCAACATACTTTCCGCTGAACCAGTAGGAAGGCGGCCGCCAACTATAGGGACCATCCATGTGAATGCCGTCCCAGATAGGTTTTCCCTCCGCGTTTTTCGCGAATGTCGAAACGTGTCAAGGGCGGAGTAAAACCAGACCACTGGGGCGGAGTAAAAGTAGGCCAGTATATGGATGTGAAGTTGTTGAGTATGCGGGGTAGAAGGGCCTCTGGAGCGTAGCGGAAGAGGCCCTTCTGCCCCGAGGCGCGTTGGGAGTGGTTAGTGTTCAGCGTTCGGGGGATGGGGTCCGTTTGCGGCGACTCTGCTTGAGGCGGTAGCTATCGGCGTTCATCTCCAGGATGTGGACATGGTGCGTGAGCCGATCGAGCAGGGCGCCGGTCAGCCGCTCCGAGCCGAGAACTTCGGTCCATTCCTGGAAAGGCAGATTGCTGGTCACCATCGTTGATCCGCGTTCGTAGCAGTGGCTGAGCATCTCGAACAGCAGCTCGGCGCCAGTCTTGGAGAGAGGCACGAAGCCCAGTTCATCGACGATCAGCAGTTCCTGCGAGCTCGTCGCTTTTTGCGAAGCAAAGCATCTACAGCACGATCACTGGCTTGATGAAAAACTGAAAACCGCCGTGCCTGGGGAGTTGGTCGGTGGCCTGCGCCATGACCCGATCTTCAATCGGCTCGTAGGGCACATTCACAAAGCATCCAAGCAGTTCGCCGCAGTCAACCCGAAACGCGAATATCCCAACTTCCTCGTCTTTATGAACTCCGATAAGCAGTGCGACAACCGGGATTTGGCGGCGGTCATGACGGGGAACGCCTATATTGAGGGCGGGGGCGTAGAACCGATATATGCGGCATATTCGGAAGGCAGAATAAAGAAAGAGAAATCTGCCGTCGATCTTTATCTCTGCTTTGATGAATCGAAAGGCGAAGACCAAAAAGGATTCCATTACTTCATCGCTGATGGACCGCATTATGCCGCGCTGTGCGCGTTGCTTGGTACCGGTCCTTCTAAGCATCGGCGCCCCTAGCTGGCTAAAACCCGAACCCAATCTTCGGCCAGTCTCGGAACACTACGAAAGGGCACTGGCGAGTTCCCTGACGGAGAAACCATCGACTTTGGGGTCTATTCGCCCGGGCGGAGAATGCTCTCCGGTGCCTTTCAAAACCCGATACCTGCGAATTTGCCCGGAAAAGTGCGGAGACTTCGAATTCTCTCTATGAACTGCTGATTATAAAGACTTGATGGCGGAGGGAGAGGGATTCGAACCCCCGGTACCCTTTCAGGCACAACGGTTTTCAAGACCGCCGGTATCAACCGCTCACCCATCCCTCCGCATCTGTTGTACACCTAAGAATCTATTATAGATATTCACAAAACCTATTGCACTGCCGTTGATTCGTTTGCACCATTTTGTGTGCCGACTTTGCCCAAACTTGCACCAAACTCGGTTGCAAGCTCCTTTTGCCGGTCGTCAATGCGGCGGCTGGCGTCTGCGAGGTCGGACTGATCAACGATGTCATAGCGACGGAATACGGAGGCTGTTTTCCATCCCCCGATTTTCATTATGACATTTTCAGCTATACCCAACCGCCGCATGTTCCTGGCTCCCGTGCGGCGGAGGTCGTGAAAGAGCAGACCGGAGCAACCTGCACGTTCACAGGCGTTAGCCCATGCCCTCCGAAAGTCGCCGGGAGGACTGCCATCAGGGCGAGTGAACACGAAACCGTCAGGAGCCTTGTCCTCCACGCAGACGGCAATGATTTGGTAAACGCGCTCTGTCATCTTGACAGTCCTGCCGCCCCGATTCTTGGTTTCTCCGGGATTCAGGTCGATAGTCCGGTTGGAGAGGTCAATCTGTGATACCCCGAGGTTCACAGCGTGGCCGGAACAAGTGTCCCTCCCTCGGTGTAGGTGACCGTATACGAACTTCGCTGAGACTCCCAGGAGGTCAGCGAACTCCTGACATTGCCATGCGCTACGCTTCGACTCAACGATCGTCGCTAGATCATCGGCTGTGCTGACCGGCGCGTGCAAACACGAATTCCTCGTGCTCATATCCTTCTCACTTTCAAGTTGGGATTTGCACCGGCTTCTAACGGTGTCACGCAGCGCGGCAACTGCCGACGCATTGACGACCAGGGCGGTCGCTGATCCGCATTAGCTCTTACAGGCCCGGATCACTGAGCCTTACCCATTTGACGTACCAGCATGAAAATGGATTCATCCGGGGTTTGAGGGACCGGCCGACCGGCTCCCGATCCTGGGAATCATGTTCATACACTTCGGTCATGTTCATGCAAAACGATGGTAGCCGGGGGAATTGGAGGGAAGCCACGGCATCGGCATTGTCCCAAGTGTCAGTCTTCAGCACGCGACCGCCGGCTCATCAAGCAGGCCCGAAGCCTGCTGCCGGTGCCCTACGTCCATGTGGTCTTCATCGTACCTGAGCAGCTGGTGCCGCTCGCATTGCGCAACCAGAGGCTCTTCTACAACCTGTTGTTTCGGGCAGGTGATAGGGCCCCGGATGGTGAGCTATATGGCAAGCGGTTCCACCGGACAGCAGCGTAGAGAACTGGGGTGGACTATTTGACATTCAAAAGAACCTGTGGATATCCTAAAAGTGGATGGTCTGTCCGGTCTGATACCCGCACAGATATCCTGGACCCTCCACATCCAGTGATTGTTGTGGACGCTCTGTAGTCGAGCAGCCATCGGAAGCCAGCGAATCGGGCACCACGCGCGTCTGGCACCACACCCCGAATAGGCATCTAAACACTAAGGCTCCCAACCCGTATCGGGCACTCCACTACTCCAGAGGATGAAGCGAGTAGGAGTGTCTGCGGACCTCTCTGGGAGTAATTTCTATGAGGTAGCTATCTGCTTGACTCAGGTGGCCCCCAACATCTTGCGTGCCCGGCCCCTCGTCAAACCCCACATATTGTGCTTGCCTGAATGAAGCAGATAGCTACCTTCTATGAAATCCAAAACATCTAAAGGGAAGCGACCCGCTTCCAAGATCGTCCGCGTGCGAGTTAAGCGCCAGAAGAACCCTGAGCCTACTCCTGTCGTCCACGTGCGAGTGCGTCACACGCCCTCAGAGAATCTTGAACCTCCTACTGTCATGAACGTGAAAGTCAGACACCCGAAGGAAGATAAACCTATTCATACAACTGCTCGAATCATAGAGAACGGTAAGCGGAAACCGTCTTGTTCCAAGCGAGCCCTTGCGTCAAAGAAGAGCACGCAAGCGCACGAACAGTTTAACTACTCTCCAATAGATCGGCTTGACGGTGTAACACCACCAGCGGAAATCAATAGCTGCGTTGAGGAGTGTGCACGCCTTGGCTGGGAGGATGTGACCGGGCTATTCATCAATGACGCGTGTCTCTTCGATGACTTGGAGGACATGTTACTCCTATTCAAGAGATATGAACTCGACGACTGGACGTTTACGCGCCGCGTTATGCTCAAACCGGGTCGGCGGTACACATGGCGGGAACTCAAAGGCGGTGACGGGGTGCTACAGGGAATTGCAATCGATGTGAAGGTGGAGCATTCAAAGATGGGGATGAATGCCAGCTCTTTTCGGTTCTATACTTCAAAACCGATCCGAATCTTGCTCATGCAGATCGAAGACATCATGAATTCAATCGTCGCCATACGGGAGGGGTTGGAGGAGGGGTTGAACAATGGATTAGAGGAGGCGGAATGACCTCCCCGAAACGTAAACCCCCAATGTCGGCAATGCCGACTGATGTCTTAACCATCGAGGAGGTAGCGGAGCTTCTCCGCTGTCACCCCGTAACCATCAAACGCAATGCTGATGCCTTGCATATCCCGTATCGACGACTCGGAACACTCTGGCGCTTCTCCAGGAAGCGACTAGAGGCGTGGATGCGGGACAATGAGGGTGAGACAACAGCAGCCTGAATCATAGGCACAGACAGCGAAGGCGATGGGACCATCCCCATCGCCTTTTCTGTTCTTGATTGTGGTGAGCCCCTAGCAGAGCCTACGCTTCCTGTCGTTTCAGCGAGTCAGTTGCTCGAATGTCTACCGGAAAAACAACCTCACTTTAAAAACCACTGAGTGCGCTACTGATAGTGTTTTTCAGTCTTTTTAGGTGTGTCTGAGAACAGCTAAGTTACTGACAATACATCAGACTTTAGAATTGGGAAGCTGACGTTCTGCCACTGAACTACTCCCGCGCAGGCAGGCCGTTGGGACGCAACACCAACCTGAATCAGTATCGGTCAATCGGCGGCAAATGGCAATTTGTCCCGATGGCGAGGGTGAACGGCGGACCCAGGCCCGAACTCGTCCTCATCGACGGCATGCGGGAATCACCGAACAGAGTTTCTACCGCTGGCGCGAGGAATACGGCGGGATGAAGACCGAACGGGCCAAGCGATTGAAGGAACTTGAGCAGGAGAACGTGGAGCTGAAGCGCCTCGTGGCGTGGCTGAGGCTGGACAAACAGATCCTTCAGGACATTGCCTTGGGGACGCAGTTGAGGGCGGCCGGAGATCTCTCCCCGTAAACTGAAGATATGCCGCCGATCCTGATTGCGCAGAATATCTCCAAACGCTTCGGCGCCACTCCTCTCTTCGACAACATCTCCTGCGCAGTCCACGACGGCGATCGCATCGGCCTAATCGGCCCTAACGGCGCAGGCAAATCCACTCTCCTCGCCCTCCTCGGCGCGGAGCAGCAACCCGACTCTGGCGAAGTCTCCTCCCGCAAGGGCATTCGCATCGGCTTCGTCCATCAGATCTCAAACTTCGCTCCCGGAATCACGGTCCGCCTGGTCATTGAGACCGCACTCGAACGTGCCGCGGTTCCGGCTGCCGCCAGCGAGCAGCGGCTGCGCGAAACGCTGGGCAGGGCCGGCTTTACTGAAATCGACACTCCCGGCAGTCGCACTCCCGGTAATCCAGGCATGGACCGTGAAGCCGCGAGCCTGAGCGGCGGCTGGCGCAAGCGACTCGCCATCGCCGAAGCCCTTGTCACCGATCCTCAAGTGCTTCTCCTCGACGAGCCCACCAACCACCTCGACCTTGACGGCATCGAATGGCTGGAAGGCCTGCTCCGTGCTGCCAGTTTTGCCTTCGTCGTCGTCACTCACGACCGATACTTCCTGGAGAACGTCGCCTCCCAGATCATCGAGCTCAACCGCATTTACTCCGAAGGCCTGCTGCGCGTAAAAGGCAGCTATTCCAAATTCCTCGAAGAGCGAGAGGCCTACGTCGAGTGGCAGCAGCGCGCCCAGGAGAGCCTGCGCAACCGCGTCCGCGTAGAGATGGAATGGCTCCGCCGCGGCCCGAAGGCCCGCACCACCAAATCCAAAGCCCGCATCGACAGCGCCAACACCCTTATCTCCGAGCTGCGCGACTCCGAATCCCGCACACGAACCGCCGAGGCCGGCATCACCTTCGACGCCACTGGCCGCCAGACCAAACGTCTCATCGAAGTCGAGAACGCTACCGTCATCTTCGGCGATCGCGAAATCCTCCGCGGCGTCAGCGTCGCACTGACGAACGGCTTGAAGCTTGGCCTCGCCGGCGCCAACGGTTCCGGAAAAACCACGCTGCTGCGCGCCATCACCGGCGAAATCACACTCAGCGCCGGTGAAATCCGCCGCGCGCCGGGCCTGCGCATCGTCTATTTTTCGCAGATGCGTGAGCTGGACACTTCACTCACCCTTCGCCGCACGCTCGCGCCCGATTCCGACTCTGTCGTTTATCAGGACCGCGTTCTTCACGTTGCCGGCTACGCATCGCGCTTTCTGTTCACCAGCGAGCAGCTGAATCAACCGGTAGAGCGCCTCAGCGGCGGCGAGCGCGCCCGCGTTCTCATCGCCCGTCTCATGCTTGAGCCCGCCGACGTGCTCATCCTCGACGAGCCCACCAACGACCTCGATATCCCCACGCTCGAGATTCTCGAGGAATCACTGCTCGAATTTCCCGGCGCCCTGGTCCTCGTCACGCATGACCGCTATCTGCTCGATCGCGTCACCAACGCCGTTCTCGGTCTCGACGGCCGCGGCAACGCCGCGCTCTTCGCCGACTATCTCCAGTGGGAGGCCTGGCGCGACCGGCAAACCCGAGCCGAATCAGGAGCCGCCGCAGAAGAAACGCCGCAGCCGACGCCAGCCGTATCTACCTCGTCTCCAACTCGCAGGAAGCTCCCCTACATGGAGCAGCGCGAGTACGACACCCTGGAAAAACGCATCGATGACGCGGACGCGCGCCTTCGTGCCGCTGAAGAGCGAATCCAGATTGCCGAAGTCGTAATCGATCCCGCCGCGCTCACCGTCGCCCTCGCCGAACTCGAAGCGGCAAAAGCCGAGCACAATGCCGTCTACGAACGCTGGATAGAACTAACCGAGAAGATCGGCGGCTGAGGCCGCGAACACATGCATCGTCGGCGAACCGTTCGGCCGAGGCAGGCGAGGACGGCCATATAGTAGCGGGCTGGCTTCTGAGAGTTTGATGTTATCGGAGGCCAGAGGCTGTCTGCCTGGGTGGCCTTTCGGCAAACTTCCTGCGCATCGGATGGCGCACAACATCACGAATCTCGCAATCAAACAGCCCAGACATTTAACAACTGGTGGATTCGGCGCCGGCCATCGACGGTGCGCAGCAGAACCCGTCCGGGCGGA
>Ga0182016_10001485_pt1 | contig 28592 bp, 24 predicted proteins | sample 712S2MmetaG_FD_120491 | JGI IMG/M metagenome (GOLD analysis project Ga0182016, IMG submission 120491) | Permafrost microbial communities from Stordalen Mire, Sweden - 712S2M metaG | ecosystem: Environmental > Terrestrial > Soil > Wetlands > Permafrost | place: Sweden: Stordalen | collected...
ATTCAGATTGATCACCGCGTCGGAAGGCGAGATGCCGTTCTGGTCGACGATGAAATCGCCCAGATGAGACTCTTCCTCCTCGCCGATGGGCGTTTCCAGCGAGATCGGCTCCTGCGCCACGCGCAGAACTTTGCGCACTTTGGAAACCGGCAGCTGCAGCCGCTTGGCCAACTCTTCGTTGGTCGGCTCGCGGCCGAGCTCCTGCACCATCTGCCGCGAGGTCCGGATCAACTTATTGATCGTCTCGATCATGTGCACCGGAATGCGGATGGTGCGCGCCTGGTCGGCAATAGCTCGCGTGATCGCCTGCCGCACCCACCACGTCGCGTAGGTGGAGAACTTATAACCGCGCCGGTACTCGAACTTATCGACCGCCTTCATCAAGCCGATGTTGCCTTCCTGGATCAAGTCCAGGAATTGCAGGCCGCGATTGGTGTATCGCTTGGCGATGCTGACTACCAGTCGCAGATTGGCTTCGATCAGTTCCCGCTTGGCCGCCTCGGCCTCCTGGTGGGACTGGGTGATGATCTCGAGCGTCCGGCGCAATTCGGCAGCCGACGCTCCGAACTCCTCCTCCAGTTGTTGCAGCTTCTGGCCTTGGGCACGCTGCTCCTTGCGAAGCTCTTTGATCCCCTCAGTGCGCCCGCCGACCCAGGTTTCCAACGCCTTTTGGATGCGTGTGACTTCGCGTTCGAGCGGTTTGAGTTCCTCTACTGAAGTGCGCAGACGGTCGATCAGATGGCGCACGACGGGGCTCTGAAATTTCACGGCGCGCATCAACCGCGAGGTGCGAATGATGAGCCGCCCCAGTTCCCAGAGCTGCCGCCGATACTGCTTCGGCTTCATGGCCCGTGGAATCGCCTGCAGTTTCTGGCGGCACTGCAGGACTTTGCGATAGTGCCGCGAGATCTCTTCGATCGACTGCGCGAATTCCTGCCGCTTCTCCTCCACTAATTCATCGGTGAGGATGGGATCGGCAATTTGAATCACATCGCGCGCGGAGATGATGTCGCGGGCCATCTCGTCTCCCATGGCGATGATTTCCTGAATCACCAGGGGGGCGCGCGAAAGGGACTTCAACACGGTTCGCTGCCCGCGTTCAATGCGGCGCGCGATCTCTACTTCGCCTTCGCGGGTCAGCAGCGGTACCGTGCCCATCTCGCGCAGGTACATGCGCACGGGGTCGTTGACTTTTTCGCCGACGCCGGCCGGGAGATCGAGGTCCAGCAACTCCTCGGCTTCCTCGATCTTCTTCTCGAAATCCTTAGGTTCTTCGAGGATCTCGATGCCGGCGGTATCGAGACCTGCAAGGACATCTTCCAGCTCGGCGCCACCAGGCAAATCTACGGGCAGAACTTCACTTACCTCGTCGTATAAGACGTAGCCCTTTTCTTTACCCAGTTCCACGAGCTTCTGAAGCCCGTCGTATTTGTCTTCAAGCGCCACTGAAGCCCCGTATCCCCCGTGGGAGAAGAATCCAGATTATTGTACACCACGGCGCACCGCCGAATGGGTAACTCGCCACTAGACGGTCACATCCGGACGCCGCTCCATCTTCTGTAACTCCTGAATCAGGCGCAGCGCCTCCGCCATGTTGCCGGAGCGCTCCGCTTCCTTGATTTGCCGCTTCCATTCCTGCACGCGCTGTTGACGATCGGAACGGCGCAAACCGTCCAGGCACTGCATGCCGTATTCCAGCGTGAAGTCGTGCCCCTCTCCCTCGGCGGAGAGCACGGTTACGGCCAACAATCGTTGGTCGGACTCTTCCAGCCGGCTGTTCACGGCGTCGAACGTCAACGGTGCGCCCGAAGAGTGAATCGCCTGAATGGCCTGGAAGATCCGCCGGCAAGCCAGGCGCTGCAAGACTTCGATCTTCGGCAGCTCCTCCAGCAAGACTTCGCGCCCGTCCAAATCGGAAAGGAGAACATTCAGCAGCCCCTTCTCGTCGGGGCGAACGGCCTCCACCGGTTGCTGCATGGGCCGTTCGTTGCGATCGGCAACCGATTTCTTGAAGGCATCCAAGACCATCCCCTGATTGGCCTGGTCGACGCCCACGTAGCCTGCCACCTCGATCGCGATCTGCATCCGCTCGAGCTTATCGGGAATGCGCTGCACTGCCGGCACCAGGTACTTCAACACCGCTACCTGGCCTTCCGTAGTCCGCAGATCGTATTGCGACCGCGCGCGATCGGCCAGCCAATGGAAATATCCCTTGGCCCCGTCGAGTCTCGCCCGGTAAGCTTCCACGCCGCGTTCTTTGCAATACTCGTCTGGATCGAGGCCGCCGTCGAGTTCCACGATGCGCACCTGCAGTCCCTCTTCGAGCAGGATAGGAAGCTTCCCCTCGGCGGCTTTCTCGCCGGCGGCATCGGGATCGAAGTTCACCACAATCTTGTCGGTGTGCCGCTTGACGGAGCGAACCTGTTCGGCGGTGAGAGCGGTTCCACAGCTGGCTACCACGCTGCGAAAACCGGCCGCCGAGACACCGATTACGTCCATGTAGCCTTCTACCAGAATGGCGCGATCCTCCTTGCGGATGGTTTCCTTGGCACGATGTAGATTGAAGAGCACCTTCTTCTTTTCGTATATCGGCGTGTCCCCCGAATTCAAATACTTGGGAACGTCATTGTCCGAAAGTCCACGCCCACCGAAAGCGATGACTTTCCCCATTTCGTTATGGATGGGGAACATCAGGCGGCCGCGGAAGGAATCGTACAGACTGCCGTCGCCGCGCTTGCGCGCCAGCCACGCCTTATCGATCTGTTCGGCGGTGAAATTGCGCTGTTCGAGCAGACGCAGAAGCGCGTGCCCCGAACGGTCGGAGTATCCCAGTCCGAATTGCTCGATCATCTCGGGCTTGAGGCCGCGGCGCGCCAGATAAGCGCGCGCCGTCTCGCCGGCCGGCCCTTGGAGGTTGGCGCGAAAGCTCTCCGCTGCAATTTCGTGCATCTGGAACACCGCTTCGCGAAGCCGCGACTCGTCGTCGGCGTACTGCGCGCGCTTGGGCATGGGGATGCCATTACGCTCCGCCAGCTCCTTGAGGGCTTCATAGAAGGTGAGGCCTTCCATGTCCATGACGAATTTCAGTACGTCGCCCTTGGCCTGGCAGCCGAAGCAGTAGTAGAACTGCTTGGCGGCGGAGACCGAGAAGGAAGGGGTCTTTTCGGTGTGGAAGGGACACAGGCCCTGATAATTGTTGGCGCCAGCCTTTTTCAGCCGCACGCGCTCCCCGATGACCGCCACGATGTCGACGCGGGATTTCAGCTCCTGTGCGAAGTCCATGGTGCGCTTTCTGTTTATTATCCCGCATCGCGTCCCGTCCACCGCGGTAAACAACCCGGCCCTATCCGTTGGTAGCTTGACCGCCGCAAGAGGGCAGGCGACACTCTTCTCGATGTTCCCGGGCGCCATTTTCGACCGCCTTAGTCCCTATGCCAGGGTGGTGACGGCCATCCTGCCGTTCCTGGCAGCCATCGTTTGCCGTCTGATTTTCGGCAAGAACCGCGTGACGCGCGCGCTCTTGTCGATCAGTACCATCTGGTTTGCCCTCAATATCTTCCTGGCGCCCTATTCTTACGGCATGCGGCAGGATCTGGTGAACCTCCGGCGCGCGGTGTTCCGGTAGTTAGTGGGCGTTACCGAGCCGCGCGCGTGAGCAAGCGGTTTCCGGAAGACGGCGCCCCAAAGCGAAATCCCTCACAAATCCGCTACAATGAACGGTGTAAGGAGGCCGTATGGAACCCGCTGGCATTCAAGCCGCCGGTGTATTCGGCCTGGGCGGACCCGAGGTCCTGGCGATCCTTGTGCTGGCACTTGTACTGTTCGGCGGCAAGAAGGTCGGAGAGCTCGGGAAGGGTCTGGGCGAAGGCATCCGGAACTTCAAGACAGCCTTGAAGGAAGAAGAGCATAAAGACGACGAGAAGAAGTAGGAATAGGCTTCGTGAACAGCCCGAAATTGGGGCTGGTTCCAGCTCGGCTTCAGGATAATCTGATTCAATAAAAAACCCCGCGGATCCGGCTGGATCTCGCGGGGTTTCGTCTTTCTCGGACTGTTTTGAGAGACTATTTCTTCTTCGGCGGAACGATCGCGTCCTTGGCGGCTTTCGCCACGCGGAACTTTACGACCTTCTTGGCCGGGATCTTGATGGTCTCGCCAGTTGCCGGGTTGCGCCCCGTGCGAGCCTTGCGATCCACTCTCACCAGCCGCCCGATCCCGGGAAGAACGAATACGCCGTTCTTCTTTACTTCGGCGATAGCCATGGCAGCCAGGCCATCGAGGATCGTGCGGGCCACTTTGTTATTAACTTCGCCGTGCTCCGCCAGCGCTCTTACCAGTTGCGTCTGGGTCATTCTTTGCGTTGCCATAAATCTCCTTTAATTCTCTCTCCCGTCGTAACCATCCAAAACATTTTTCGACCGTTACGTTTTCCAGAACGGGTCCGAACGATATCAATCATAAGGGAAGGGATATGCGATGTAAAGGGAAATACGGGGGAAATAGGGGGTTTTGGGCGGTTTTTTGCGGATTTTTTCGAACTAGCGTGGCCGAAAGCCCCATTTTACGGGCTTTCTATGAATTCTCCACCGCGCGCGCGCCGCAGGCGGCCTTCGCGGAACGCGCCGCCTGCCTTGTTCTTCAGTATCCGGAACACCACTTGCCCGTCGTTTTGCGGGCCGAGAGCGAGACGCACAGCGGCATACAGCTTCAGCGGAGGCCCCCCTGCGCTGGCTTCTTCCTCGCTTCCGCGAGAACGCGTCTGGTTGAGAAATACCGCCACCATACCGCTCGCTGCCACAAAATGGGCGAGCTTTCGGAGGCCGGAAGCCAGCACACGACTGTGGAGGCCCTCGCCGCTGTCTGCCAAGGCGGATTGCAATTCGAGGCGGGGCACAAGCGCCGCCGCGGAATCTACAATCAACAGGTCTACCGCCCCCGAACCGGCGAGCTTGCAGGCAATCCCGATCGCCTGTTCAGCCGATTCCGGCTGCGCCAGCGGCACCTCCGAGAGGCGAACGCCGAGACTGGCGGCGTATGGGGCGTCGAATACGTGTTCCGCGTCGATCCACGCGGCCGTGGCTCCAGTCTGTTGCGCGCGTGCGACAATCTGCAGCGCCAGCGTGGTTTTTCCGCTGGATGACGGACCAAAAATCTCCACGATGGCCGACCGGGGCAAACCACCCTCCAGAGCGGAATCGAGCGCGGTGAAGCCAGTTAACAGGAAACCGCGGCTGCGTGGCTCCGATCGCGCGAGACGGAGCCGGATAGCGCGCTGCCGCTGCTCCTCGGTCATGCTCTAAGCGACGTGCAGTGGGCGCTCCTGGCGGCCGGAAACGCAGAGTGCCGATACCGAGCCACGACCGTTAGGGAGTGGTCGCGGACCCCTGATCGCATCGAGGTAAAGACGATATTGGCCACGGATGGACACGGATGCACACGGATAACAAAAGGCTTTCTTTTATCCGTGTCCATCCGTGTCCATCCGTGGCTAATTTGTTCTCGCGCCTACTTCCGCGGCGGAGCTGCTTTTCCAACGGCCACAGGTACCGGCGATTCAGCCGGAGGGGCAGCCGCGTCAGTTTTCACCAGGCCCAGTGTCTTGCGCAGTTCGGTATCGAGGTTCTGGCGGATGTCGCCGTTGTCCTTCAAGAACTGCCGCGCATTTTCGCGGCCCTGGCCGATTCGTTCGCCCTTGTAGCTGAACCAGGATCCGCTCTTCTCCACCATGTTCTGCGCCACGCCGAGATCCAGCAGATCGCCTTCCTTCGAAACGCCCTCGCCGTAAATGATATCGAACTCAGCTTCGCGGAATGGCGACGCCACCTTGTTCTTTACCACTTTCACCTTGGTGCGATTGCCCACCACTGCATCCCCGTCCTTAATGGCGGCGATACGGCGGATATCCAGACGTATGGAGGAGTAGAATTTCAAGGCGCGTCCACCGGTGGTGGTTTCCGGATTCCCGAACATCACGCCGATCTTCTCGCGAATCTGGTTGATGAAGATCAAACAGGTCCGCGACCGCGACACTACGCCCGTGAGTTTGCGCAACGCTTGCGACATCAGGCGCGCCTGCAAACCCATGTGGCTGTCGCCCATCTCGCCCTCGAGTTCGGCCTTCGGCACCAGAGCGGCCACCGAGTCGACCACCAGCACGTCGATCTGTCCCGAAGCGGTCAGCGTGTTGGTGATTTCGAGAGCCTGCTCTCCGTAATCGGGTTGCGATACCAGAAGATTGTCGATGTCCACGCCTAGTTTTTTCGCGTAAGCAGGATCGAGCGCGTGCTCCACGTCGATGAAAGCGGCGATCCCACCCTTCTTCTGAGCTTCGGCGATCACTTGCAACGCGATGGTGGTTTTGCCCGACGACTCCGGACCGAAAATCTCGATCACGCGCCCGCGCGGGAGGCCACCTACACCCAGAGCGGCGTCCAGCGAAATCGAGCCGGTGGAGATCACCGAAACCGGCACAATCGAGTCTTTCGATCCCAATCTGAGGATCGAGCCTTTGCCGAATTGCTTCTCAATCTGGCTGAGAGCGTTTTCTAACGCGCGCGAGCGCTCCTTCTCGTCCATGTCGGGTATTAGCTCCTAAGGTGGGGTGAAAGACTCATTGTAGCAATCGGACGGTTATAATCTCTCCAGAGGCTCTTTCCCATGGGTTTTCGACTATTTGCCTGCGCACTCCTGCCGGCCTTGCTCCTCGGCGCGCCGGCCAAGAAGCAAACTGTAGGCTCCGGCCGCGGGGAAAACGAGGACATGATCCTCTCCGTCACGCTGTATACCACGCCGGCCGATGTCAAGGACTTAATCGGCGATGACCTAGGGGGACATTATATTGTGGCTGAGGTAAAAGTTGAGCCCAAATACGGGAAAACCCTCAATATCGACCGCGACGACTTCGTGCTCAGGACCGACGATAACGGCGCCAAGGTTACCCCGTTCGCTCCCAGCCAGATCGCCGGCCGCGAAGCCCTGATCGTGACACAGAACGGTGTGAAGGAAAAGAAGAGCGGAATTTCGATCGGCGGCATGGGCGGCGGAATGGGATCGTCTCCGGGGACCGACGCAGGCACCAACCAGGTGAAAGTGCAGAATCCGGCTGGCCAAAAAGAGAACCCTCTCGAAAAAACGTTAGCGGACAAGATTCTGGTGGAGCAGAAGACCGATAAGCCGGCCGGCGGCCTGCTCTACTTCCCCATGGAGAAGCAGAAGCTGAAAAATCTGGAAGTCCGATACGGCCCGCAGGAGACACGGATCACATTGCGGTTTAAATAGGCTGGCTCGCAAGATTCGAGACCGCTTGCTTACGCGCGCGGCTCGGTAGCTGCCATCCAACCGCAGCCATCACGAACTGATCCCCTCCGCCATGGCGGGCGCCTCCGCCGCGCGGATATATTCCGGCGGAATCAGCAGCGTTATGGCATCGCGGACAATCCGTATTTCGGCCGGCAGTCTGCCGGCGAATTCGCCATCGATCTGCACGTAAATACGGGGGTCGCTGGGGCAGCAAACTGTTATCCGGTCTGAGCGCAGGACGGTGGCCCCCTTCATCCCTGCCAGAATATTCAAAGCCATGCCGGCGAAATATTTCACGTAGCGCAGCGTGTTGCGTCCTTCGAGCAGCACCAGCTCGAATTCGTCGTCCATGATGTTGACGTTGCGCGCGATTTCGAAATCGCCGCCATAGTTGCGAACCTTGCTGATCAGCGCGAACGAGCATTCGCGGCGATGTCCGCCCACTTCCACGGTAAACTGCCCCAGCCGCTTGCCCAGCAGGCTCCAGCCGGCCACCCAGTAGGCCAGCTTGCCGACGCGCGCTTTGATGGCGGCGTTCACGTTGTACACGATATGGGCGTCCAGGCCGATGCCGGCCATCAGCATGAAATGACGGTCCACGCGCCCGCCGTCACAGATCAGACGGCCCACCGGGATACGCTGCGGGCGGCATTCTTCGAGACGTCCGGCCACGCGCTCCAGACGGCTGCCGAGTTTCAATTCCATCGCCAGCACATTGGCGGTACCGGCGGGCAGGATGGCGAGCGGCACGCGGCTGTGCACCATTCCCTCAACCACTTCGTTGACGGTGCCATCGCCGCCCGCCGCGATCACCAGGTCGGCGCCGCGGGCGATGTGCTGGCGAGCGATCTCCCCGGCAGTACCAGGACCAGTGGTGGGTGCAACGGTGACGACGTGACCGTTTTTCTCCAGTATGGCGACAGCGCGATCGAGCAGCGGCATTCCGGCGCGCCCGAATTTACCGGCCCTGGGATTGTATATAAGGACAGTGTTGCGATATTGGGTGATGGTGTTTCTCCGCGGGCCTCGTTTAAATTATAGTTGAGAGTTCCATGAAAGATCCCAGGGCCGAAGTGGAGAAATTGCGCAAGGAGCTTCGCCGGCATGAGCGCCTCTATTACGTTCTAGACCATCCTGAGATCGGCGACGCCGAATATGACGCTCTGATGCGTCAATTGCGCGAACTCGAAGAGCGTCACCCGGAGCTTGCGGCGCCCGATTCCCCCACCCAACGCGTCGGCGGCAAGCCGCGCGAGGGTTTCATCAAGGTTCCGCACAGTTCTGCGATGCTGAGCCTGGACAACGCGCTCAACGAAGCGGAACTGCGCGCCTTCGATTCGCGCGTGCGCGACCTGTTGGGCGGGGCGGAGTATGGTTATGTGACCGAGCTCAAAATGGACGGCCTTTCCATGGCGGCCCACTATCGCGCCGGCCGATTCACCCGGGCGGTGACTCGCGGCGACGGCAGCGTGGGGGAAGATGTCACCGAAAACGCCCGCACCATTCGCTCGCTGCCATTGAGCGTCGAGACCGATCTGGACGATCTCGAGGTGCGCGGCGAAATCGTCATGAACCGGAAGGCCTTCGAGCGTCTGAATCTGGATCGTGACGAAAAAGGCCTCTCGCGCTTTGCCAATCCGCGCAACGCCGCGGCCGGATCGCTGCGCGTACTCGAGCCGCAGATCACGGCTTCGCGCCGCCTCGAGTATTACACTTATTTCCTGCTCACCGAAGGCCGTCCGGCGAAGGACAGCCACTGGGCCTCGCTCGAGGAACTGGTGCGCCTCGGTTTCAAAGTAAATTCGCACCGCCGGCTTTGCCACACGGTGGACGAAGTGCTGGCCTTCTGCGCCGATTGGGAAGAGCGGCGCGAACAACTGCCCTACGAGATCGACGGCGTGGTGGTGAAGATCGATTCCGTGGCGCAGCAGCGGCAACTGGGATTCACGGCCAAAGCGCCTCGCTGGGCCATTGCCTACAAATATCCGGCCCGCCAGGCGAAGACAACCGTTCTGGGAATCGAAGTGCAAGTGGGGCGAACCGGCGCGCTCACGCCGGTGGCCGTGCTCGACCCCAGAGAAGTCGGCGGTGTGACCGTGGCTCGCGCCACTCTGCACAACGAAGACGAAATCGAGCGCTTGGGACTGCAGGTGGGCGATGAAGTGGTCATCGAGCGCAGCGGCGACGTGATTCCCAAAGTGGTGCGGGTGAGCGCGCAAGGCTCCAAGCGGATCCCGTTCAAGATGCCGGATCAGTGCCCGATCTGCGGGGGCGCGGTGGTGCGCGAGGAGGGCGAGGCCGCCAGCCGCTGCATCAACATCAACTGCCCGGCGCGGCTGAAGGAATCGATTCTGCATTTTGCCTCCCGCGGGGTGATGAATATCGATGGCGTGGGCGATGCGCTGGTGGATCAACTGGTGGATCGCGGTCTTGCCGAGAGCGTGGCCGACCTGTATACGCTCACCAGCGAACAACTCCTCACCTTGGAACGCATGGGCCCGAAATCGGCCGCCAACATCCTGCGGAACATCGAAAACTCCAAGCGAAATCCCATGCCGCGGGTGATCGGCGCGCTCGGTATCCGCTTTGTCGGAGAGCGGACCGCGGTCTTCCTGGCGGAGGCATTCAGAAGCATGGATGCCATTGCCGCTGCGTCGGTGGATGAATTACAACGGGCCGAAGAAGTGGGGCCGAAAGTGGCGGAGAGCGTTTTTCGTTTCTTTCACGAGCCGCACAACCGCGAACTGCTGGACCGGCTCCGCGACGCCGGTTTGCAATTCACGTATGCGTCCAGCCGTCCCAAAGGAGGACCGCTCCACGGCCTCACATTCGTCCTCACAGGCACGTTTCCCACGCTCAGCCGCGAACAGGCGAAGGAGTTGATCGAGGGCGCCGGCGGTAAGGTAAGCAGCGCGGTCAGCAAGAAGACGAGCTACGTCGTGTCCGGTGCGGACGCCGGCAGCAAGCTTACGAAGGCGGAGGGCCTGGGGCTGCGCATCATCGACGAAGCGAAGCTCCTCGATCTGCTAGGGGCCGGATAAAATTCAGCCCCAGATGAACACCGATAAAGACCGATGACAAGGCAGCTGGTTTTGATCGGTGTTCATCCGTGGCCAATCATGTTCTTGCCCCAAGCGAGGAGAGGCTCCGAACTCCTGATGTCGTCCCGACTCCCTAGCGGTCGTGGCTTCCGCCGATTCCGCGGCGCAGCAGACCTTCTTAAGGATTGTGGTGATGGTGGTGGTGATGCCCTTCGTGGTCTTCCAGTTTCACGGGAATCGCGCAGCCGGTTTCGGAAATCGCGCAACTGACGTGCTCGAACTGCACGGTGGTGTGGGCGATATGGAACTTCTCCTCCAGGACACCGTTAAGTCTCCGCAGAATGACGTCGCTCGCCGATGGTGGCACGTCCTCGATCAGCACGTGGCAACTCAGCGCATGAGCGCTCGAACCGAGACTCCAGATGTGGAGATCGTGCACGTCCAAAACGCCGGCAGTGGCTTTCATGGCGCTGGTAACGTCGCCCAGGCGGATGCCGCGCGGCAGACCTTCGAGGAGAATGTTCAGCGACTCGCGGATGATGTCCCACGCCGTCCAGACGATCAGAAGCGCGATCAGGATAGACAAGATCGGGTCCACTTGCCACCAGCCTGTGTAGTGGATGGCCAGCGCGCCGGCAATGATCGCGACTGACCCCAGCGCATCGCCAAGCATGTGGATGAACGCCCCGCGGATATTCACATCGCCGTGGCTGGCCCGCTTCAAAGCCAGCATAATTCCGCCGTTCATCGCCAGTCCCAGTCCCGCCACCGCCATCATCACCGTCTCATTGACGAACTGCGGATGGGTCAACCGGGCGACACTCTCGTAGAGGATCCACGCTGAAAGCGCCACCAGGGTCAGGGCATTGACGAAGGCCGAAAGAACTCCGGCACGGTGATACCCGAAGGTCTTGATCTCATCGGCCGGTTTGGACTGCAGATAGAAACCCAGCCATGCCAGCCCCAGTGCCAAAGCGTCCGTGAAATTATGCCCGGCATCGGAAATCAGGGCCAGGGAATGAGCCCGGATGCCGGCCACAACCTCGAGGATTACAAATGCCGAGGTGACCAGCAGCGACCAGCGGAGGACGCTTCCGGTCGATTGGCCGTGATGATGGGAGTGGGAGTGCAATTGTCTCTCTTCGTCCAGTTTACCGCGCTCCCTCAGGCCAAACACCAGGAACTTCCCCGCCAATGAGGGCGTGGACATAAGGCCGCGCAATTCGTATCATCCATGACAGGCTATCGAATGGTCGAATTCTTATCGAATATTTTATCTACCTCCCCATTTATGCCGCACGGGATGTGCTTCATGTGGGAGCCCGGAGTGCTCTGGCTGCACGTCATTTCGGACCTGCTGATCGCCGCCGCCTATTACGCCATCCCGGTGTTGCTTTTCAACTTTTCGCGCCGGCGGCCCGACATTGGATTCAAGTGGATCTTTATGGCGTTCGGGGTCTTTATCCTGGCATGCGGGACCACGCATCTGCTGGCAGCGGTTACGGTCTGGCATCCCATCTACCGGTTGGATGGGTTGGTAAAGGCAGTCACCGCAATGGCCTCGATCACTACTTTCGCCATGCTGATACCGCTGATGCCCGTTTTGATCGAATTACCCAGCCCGGCACAGTTGGAGCGGGTGAACGCCACGCTGGCTGCCGAAATCGAAATCCGCCGTGCCGCCGAGGCCGAGGTCCGGGAAGTGAATGAAGAACTGGAGTATCGTGTAGCCGAGCGCACGGCCGACTACAAGAAGGCGATCGAGGATTTGCGCGCTGAAATGCGCCGCCGGGAAGAGTTGGAACAGCAGTTGATCCAATCGCAAAAGATGGAGGCCGTCGGACGGCTGGCTGGAGGGGTGGCTCACGATTTTAATAACCTGCTGACGGTGATCCTGGGCTACAACGAAATGCTCCGCGATCACCTGAAGGACGACCCGGTGGGAAGCGATTACGTTGCCGAAGTTCTGCGAGCCTCGGAACGCGCGTCCGGCCTCACCAATCAACTTCTGGCCTTCAGCCGCCGGCAGGTGTCGGTACCCCGCATTGTGGATCTCAACGATCTGGTTCGCAATATCGACAAGATGCTGCGGCGAATCATCGGGGAAGATATCCGGCTGGACATCAAACTCACTCCCTCGGTTCCCAAAATAGAGGTTGACCCAGGACAAATCGATCAGGTCGTGATGAACCTGGCGGTAAACTCGCGCGATGCCATGCCGGCCGGCGGCCACTTGGTAATCGAGACAGCCCACGTCGATCTTGATGAGGAATACGCGGCCAGCCACGTCACGCCCGCGCCGGGATCTTATGCCCTGCTGACTGTGAGCGATACCGGAATGGGTATGGACGCCGCCACGCGGGTGCGCATCTTCGAACCCTTTTTCACCACTAAGGAGCAAGGTAAAGGCACGGGCTTGGGCCTGTCGATCGTTTACGGGATCGTGAAGCAGAACGGCGGCGAAATCCTCGTCTATAGCGAGCCGGGCCAGGGCACGGTATTCAAGATTTATATCCCGGCGGCCCGCGGATCGGCGCAGACACTCCCGGTGGCCATCAAAGATACACTGCCGGAGCAAGCCACCGGCGCGATTCTGCTGGTGGAGGACGAGGACCAAGTACGAAACTTGACGCGCGCCATGTTGAAGCGGCAGGGATATCGCGTATTCGATTTCGGGTCGGGCGCCGAAGCACTGGCATTCCTGCGCAAGGATTCCGAGCAGATCGACCTGCTCATCAGCGACATCGTCATGCCGCAATTGGGCGGGTTCGATTTGGCGCGTGAGGCGCAGACTCTTCGGCCCGGCGTTCGGCTTCTCCTGATGTCGGGTTATACGGAAACGAGTGTCTCCGCGCACGGCCTGATTTCACCAGGTACGGTGTTTATCCACAAGCCTTTTACGGCGGCTGCATTGCGCGAGAAAGTTGGGGAAGCGCTGCGGTAGTTAACGCTTCAATGGATCTTCGATCCACGGAGGCGTGGCCTCGATGAGGCGCCCCAATTCGGGCTCCAGTTGCTCCATTTTGCACTTCATCTGCCAGGCGATTTCGCGGTAACTGAAGTGGCCCTTCACCCCGCTGCGCAGCCGCGAGATGTACTCGGCCTCGGCAAAATCCATCTTGAAAAGGAAGCGCGACCGCGCGCCGAACGGCAGTAGATAATCGGCGCCCGGGGAGGGAAGCCGGCGAAGCGTATCGAAGGCCTGCCGCATCGCCGCGCCGTAAATTTCCGAGGCGCCCGATTCTCCCACCAGTTTGGGAGTCTCGAACCCGAGCTCACCGGAATACGATTGCCGGAATTTCTGGCAGCGGCGATGACGATGCAGATCCCGATAAGCCCCGATATCGATTGCCATATCGTAGGCGTATAGGCCGCCGCGGAAACCACCCAGGATTTCGTCGCGCCGGGTGCGCGATGCGAGCGCCACATCGATTACCTCCGCGCGCCGGCGATCGTTCCATTCTTCGGCCATCTGGTACAACTCGCGGAACGGCCGGTTGGTAACGGGATACAGCAGGGTGGCCACGATATCGGCTGGGACACTGGTGGGCCGCACGAGGTCGACGCGCTCGGGCGAGGCACTGGACACCGCTGGCAGGTTCTGCTCCGCCCACTGGCGTAATTGCGCGCGCGAATTCGCGGCGTGAGTGTCCGCATCGGCGTGGCGCGCGAGCGTGGGGGCGAGCGGTTCGGCCGGCGCGCTCGGATCCCAACGGCAATCCGGTTCGGCGGCGCAGGCTTGCGCGAGTTCCTCGGCGAGCGCGCGCAACTCGCCGTATTCCGATGCTTTCAGGCGGCGGATCTGCTTTTCGAGCGTGCGGATGCTGCAGACCTGGCCGACATTGGTGGGCACGGCCCAGAACAAGAGATAGCGCGCCACGTCGAAAGCCCGCGCGGCGATGTTGCGCCGGTAGGCGTCGAGCTTCATATCGCCGGGGCGCGGCAAGCGCTCCGCCAGGCAGTCGAAAGCCCGCTGCTGCACCTGGGTATACGCCGCCAGCAGCGCTTCTCCCGCTTGCTGAAACGCGGCGGCGTCACCATTCGCCAAATCCTGCGGAGCGATAAATCCGGACCGTGAAAAATCCTGGTAGCGCGACGATTTCGCCTGGCCGTCCCAGAGGGGCTCTTCCTCGATTTCAGTGGCCGCCAGCTCGGAAATCCCCTCGAAGCACACCACCGTGTGGCCGAGGTCGGCAATAGACGCGTGGCCATACTGGAAGTAGAAGCTCTCCAGGAATTTCTGCGAATCGTGCGTGCGCACCCAGTCGATGGAGTCGCGAATGGAATCGGGCGAGCGGCTATAGCGGGCCAGCGCGTACGCACTCTTCTCGGGCGGCATGGGCGCGACGGTGATGACGCGTTTGGTAGGGGTCAAGAGGTTATGATAGCGGGGTACAAATGCAAATGCGAATTCAAAAGCTGAGGCCGGATGCCGTCCTGCCTAAATACGCTCACGGCCCTCACGAAGATGCCGGCATGGACCTCTGCGCGGTGGAAGACGCCACGCTCGAGCCTGGCGTGCCGCGACTGGTGCCGACCGGGTTGACGGTGGAGATCCCGCCGGGGTACGAAGCCCAGGTGCGTCCGCGCAGCGGCCTGGCGCTGAAGCATGCCATCGCCATGCCCAATGCGCCGGGGACGATCGATCCCGGATATCGCGGCGAGCTTCGCGTCATCCTGCTGAATTTGGGCCAGGATGCGTACACGGTGCATGCCGGCGACCGTATCGCCCAGATGATTGTGGCGCGCTATGAAGCGGTGGAGTGGGTGGAGGGCGAACTGGCCGATTCGGCGCGCGGAACGGGTGGATTTGGCTCGTCGGGGCGATAAGCCGTGAACGTTTTTCGACATTGAAGCCAAATTTGGAGTGTTTTTCGACCGCCGTGAAGGTTTTTCGACATATGCCGCTCAAATCTCCGGCTGGCTCGGTGTTCCAAGAAAGAACCGTTCCCGCGGGCCGGCCTGTATCGCTACTACGATTGCACGGAAGAAGCGGAGTTTTTGTATTCCTGCGTCAGGCGCACGGTGGATGAAGACCTGCCGCGTGAAATTGCGTATCTACGCCGCCATGACGAAGCCATCCGGCGGATTATGGACGTGGTGGAGATGCCCGACCGGATTGCCGAAGACCTCGTGTGGTATGTTCGCGAGAACAAGGGCACACTGGCGAAGAAGCGGCGCAGAAGCGAGTTCAAGAAACTGCGGGATGACGAAGTCGCCTCGATCGAAGGCATCGTGCGCGAAGTATTCCAGAGTGAAACTCCGGCGGTATTACCAAAGCCAGGATAGTCCGCGTCACCTATGCGGGCGATACTCCTGATGCGGCATGGAGCGCGATCGTCTGGCCACGTTTCGCAAGTATCTGGTATCGCTTCCCGAAGATCTTCTGGAAAGCGTGACTGCGGATTACGTGTGGCTGGCGGGTCTCACGTTCGATCACGGCGCGCAATCGGCAGATTTTCTTGAGCGGCGCGAATGCTGCCGCGAGGAGTGCACGCGGCGGGGAGTTCCACAGCTCTACGAACTCGCCGAGAGTATCGTTTCACCCTACGCAGAGGGACTGCTTTCCAGGGGCTGGAAGGAAGAAGTTTAGCCACGGATGGACACGGATTCACACGGATAAGAAAGGCCTTGGTTTTATCCGTGTGAATCCGTGTCCATCCGTGGCCCATAACGTTTTTGTCTTTTATCGCAAGATGCCGAACAGATTGGAAAAGTCGTCCGTCCAGGTGCGGAATTTCGGCGCCTGGCGTAGCAGCTTGGCATTGTCGTGAAGAGCGATCTGCGCGTCCCAGGTGCGGCGATCCATAATCAGCGCCCAGGAGGAATTGAAACAGACTTCATCTTCCGGTGCGCCCTCATAGAAGTACGAATACGCCACCTTATTGACCGCCGCGGCGGCGCGCTCCATTACCGGTTCCAGGTCGAGGTAATTGTTGGTAATGTTCACCGCCAGAATGCCGTCGGGCTTCAAGTGGCGAAAATAAGTCTGGAATGCTTCGCGGGTAATCAGGTGAACGGGCACGGAATCGCCTGAAAATGCGTCCATCACCAGAATGTCGAACTGCTGGCTCGGCTCCGCTTCCAGATTCAAACGGCCGTCTCCCATGGCAATTTCGACTTTCGCCGGAGTATCCCGCAAATAAGTGAACTCGCGGTTGGCGATGTCGACCACCAGCGGGTTGATTTCGTAGATACGGAGAGTATCGCCCGCTCGTCCGTACGCCGCGATCGTGCCGCAACCCAAACCCAACATCCCGATCCGCCGCGCATGGCCCTCGAGTGCGCGCATGCCGCGTCCCACACCCGAGTCCGGGCAGAAATAGGTGACTGGTTGGTGGCGGAGCGGCTCGCGGACGAACTGTTCGCCATGGTTGATGGTGCCGTGAATCAATTGCAAGCACGCGAACTCGTCGATTGCCGGGTCGCCGTCTTCGCGCACTTTGAGCTGGCCGTAGAAATTGCGCTCGGCCAGCCGATAACCGCCGGTCATTTCCTGCATGACCACGATGAGCCCAGCCACGTAACCGCAAGCCGCCGCCGCCAGCGCTCCGGTGGCGATCCATTTCCAGACGCCGCGGAGACGCGATGTATCGGGATAGATGACTCGAAACACCAGCAGCCCGCATAGCGCCAGCCCGATCGGAAATTCGTCATACGCGCGGAAGATGCTGGGCGCGAGCAAACCCACGAAAAGACCGCCGCCAACGCCGCCGAGCGAGATGGCCACATAAAAGCGCGTGAGGTAGCGTGGGTGTGGCTTGGTGCGCACCAGTTCGCCATGGCAGACCATGCAGCAAATGAACAGCGCCGCCGCAAAACCGACGATCGAGGCGCGCATCGGCAGGTTCTGGATATACAGCAACGCCGGCAGCAGGAAATCCGGAGGCGTCAGGTTCTGGCGATACGGCCAAAGTTCGTACGCCATGAAAAGCAGTGCCACGGCCACGAGCGGCAGGAAAACGATGCGCCGGTAGAATCGCGGCGATTCGAAGCAGACGATGAAGCTCAATAAATAGACGCTCAGCGGCAGAATCCACAGGAAGGGGATGGCGGCGATGTCCTGCGTCAGGTGGTTGGTCACCGCCAGCAGCAGCACCGATGCGCAAGCGGAGAGCGTGAGCCACAAGAACCGATCGGTAGAGGGCGGCGGACTGCCGGCCTCTTCTTCGCGCGCGTCCACCGCGACAACCGGCTCCCGGGACGATCGCCATGCGGTGAGTCCGCAGAGCGCCGCGAAGACGACATAGGCGGCCGACCAGGCGATGGCCTGCACACGCGTCGGCAGCGTAGGTTCCACCAGCAGCGGGTAGCTGAGCAGGGCCAGCATGGACGCGCCATTCGACAGCGCGAACAGGCGGTAAGGCGTTCCGCCGCGGTGATGGCGCGCGTACCAGGCCTGCAGCAGCGGACTGGTGGAGGAAAGCAGAAAATAGGGCGCGCCCACAGTGACTGCCAGCACCGCCAGGATGCGCAGCGAGGGATTTCCAACAGTGGCCGTCTTCCACGCGGCGCCGGGGATGATGGGCAGGGCAGCCAAACTAAGCGCCAGCACGGCGATGTGCACCCACGCCTGCTTGCGCGAAGGCAGCCTTTCGTGGAGCCAGTGCGCGTAGAGGTATCCGGCGAGCAGCACCGCCTGGAAAAACAACATGCACGTGGTCCAGACCGCGGACGTGCCGCCGAACCACGGCAGGATCATCTTGGCGATGACTGGCTGGACCTCAAAAAGCAGGAAGGCCGATAAAGAAATGGTGAGGGCGTATAAGAGCATGGCGTGCGCCGAATTCTATACGCTACTCCATTTGCGGCCGGGTGTGGTGGTTGTGCCACTATAGAATTGAATGGCAACCGCTACTCTCTCCCAATTCCGCAATGAGCCCGTCACCGACTTCTCCCAGCCTGCCAACCGGCGCGGTATGGAGGAGGCCCTTAAGAAAGTCCGCGCCGAATTCGGGCGCGAATACCCGCTGCGCATCGGCGGCCAAGAGATCTTTACCGGCGATAAGCTGATCTCCGTCAACCCGTCGAACACCCAGGAAACGGTCGGCATCCACCATAAGGCCACCGCCGAACTGGCCAATCGCGTGGTGGAAGAGTCCTACGCCGCGTTCCCGAAATGGAGTGCGACGCCGGAAAAAGAGCGCGTCCGCATGGCCGTGGAAGTCGCCCGCCAGATCCGCTTGCGCAAGTTCGAATTCGATGCCTGGCTGGTCTACGAAGCCGGCAAGACCTGGCCCGAGGCCGACGCCGACGTCTCCGAAGCGATCGACTTCTGCGAATATTACGCCCGCGAAATGGAGCGGCTTTCCGGTCCGCAACCGGTGGTGCAGCTGCCCGGTGAGCACGACGAGATGGTTTACATTCCCCTCGGCGTCGGCGTGGTGATTCCGCCATGGAATTTCCCGCTGGCCATCATGGTCGGGATGACCGTCGCTTCCCTGGTTAGCGGCAACATCGCCATCGTCAAGCCTTCCAGCGAGACCCCGACCATCGGCGCAAAATTTGCCGAGGTGTTGCTCGAAGCCGGATTTCCGCCCCACAGTTTCACCCTGCTCACGGGCAGCGGTGCGGCCGTCGGAGGTGTCCTGGTGCAGCATCCCAAGACGCGTTACATTTCATTCACCGGCTCACGCGACGTGGGCCTGCGCATCAACGAACTAGCCGCCAAGCCGCAGCCCGGCCAGATCTGGATCAAGCGCGTGATCGCCGAAATGGGCGGCAAGGACGCCATCATCGTCGACGCCGACGCCGACCTCGACAAAGCTGTCGATGGCGTGCTCTTCTCCGCCTTCGGTTATCAGGGGCAAAAATGCTCCGCCTGCTCGCGCGCCATCGTCGACGCCTCGGTGTACGACCAATTTCTCGAAAAGCTGGCGCCGAAAGCCAAGGCCATTAAGGTGGGGACCTCCGACGATCCAGGCAACTACATGGGGCCGGTGATCAGCGCCGGCGCACGCAAGTCCATTCTCGACTACATCGAGGTTGGAAAGCAGGAAGGCCGGATGGTGGCGGGCGACACTCCTGTTCCCGAGAACGGCTATTACGTTCCGCCCACCATCATTGCCGATATCGAAGCCAAGGACCGAATTTTCCAGGAGGAGATTTTCGGCCCGGTTCTAGCTGTTGCGAAAGCCGACAATTTCGAGCATGCTCTGGAACTCGCCAACGACTCGCAGTACGGACTTACCGGAGCGGTCTTCTCCAACAACCCGGAACATCTGAACCAAGCCAAACGCCGTTTCCATGTGGGCAACCTGTATCTCAATCGGAAATGCACTGGAGCGATGGTGGGCGCGCACCCCTTCGGTGGCTTCAACATGTCCGGAACGGACTCCAAGGCGGGCGGTCCCGATTACCTGCTTTTGTTCCTCCAGGCAAAGTCTGTAGCTACAAAAGTGTAATGGAATCAATGCAGTGCCGATAACATAGGTTAATCCCATAAGGTTAATCCTGTAATGGTTGACGGCCCATTTGCCGATCTAAGATAATAGGTCGTCACAAGTGAAACGCCTCCTACTGCCGTTTGTGGCCGTTGGGCTGATCGTTGGCCCCCAGTTCGCCGGAGCGCAAGCCCAGGGGAAAGCCCCGTCGAAAAGAACAGCAGTCAGGCGCGCACCGTCAGCTCCGCCAATAGATCCGACCGAGGGCGACAACGTCGACGGTGAGGATCTGACTGTACGCCGCGCCGCGGTAGCGGCTCTCGGAACGACGCGCGGCAGCGTGGTGGTCGCCGATCCCAACACCGGCCGAGTTTTGACCATGGTGAATCAGAAGTTGGGATTGCAAGCCGGCTTCACACCCTGCTCCACCATCAAACTGGTCACCAGCCTGGCGGCGCTCAACGAGCATGTCGTCGAGCGCGATACCGTGATCCATATCGGCCGGTACACCAGCTTCAACCTCACGACGGCGATCGCGCATTCCAACAACGACTACTTCGCCACTCTGGGTACCCGTTTGGGATTCGAGCGGGTCACGCGTTACGCGCAAATGCTCGGTTTAGGCGAGAGGGCCGGCTGGGAAATTCCAGGCGAACAACCCGGCAGCCTTGCGCCAGCCCCTCCGAGAGCCGGCGGAATGGGTATGCTGACGGCTTACGGCGAGGGCTTCCTGGTGACACCGTTGGAACTGGCGGCGCTGGTCTCATCGATCGCCAATGGCGGCACGTTGTATTACCTGCAATATCCGCGCAGCGACTCGGATGTCTTCCGCTTCACTCCCAAGGTGAAACGAACGCTGGAACTAGATCCGCGAAGTTTCGCGGACCTGAAGACCGGCATGCGCGGTGCGGTGGATTTCGGGACGGCCACACGCGCGGCTTACGCCAGCGACGAACCGGTCCTCGGTAAGACCGGCACATGCACGGATTTTAATTCCTCCAACCACATGGGATGGTTCGGCTCTTTTAACGACGTCGGCAGCCATCAACTGGTGGTAGTGGTGATGCTCGCCGCAGTCAATAGGACGGTCAACGGACCCGTGGCGTCCGGAGTGGCAGGGGCGATATACAGGAGTCTCTCGGAACAGCGGTATTTCACTGCCGATGGCGGCGACAAGCGACCGGCGGCGTTTCCGATTTTGGTCAGTACGCCGACAGCCGCGATCGCCAAGCAGTAGTTCTTACCGCTTGCGCTGGCCTTGGGCCTGATGGCGGATCTTCTTCTTCATGGAACCGCGGGCCACACCGGCCGCGCGCTTCGCCTTGGGCGCCACTTTCTTGCGCGCTGTGCGCTTCAGCTTCTTGCGTTCAATCTTGTCGGTAACTTTCTTCGTATTCATCAGTTTCTTTTTAGTCCTGCGTATTTTTCCACTAGTTTCTTGAGTCCGTAGCGGGGGAAGTTAACAGTGATCTTAGCATCATCGCCGTCCCCTTCGCGCCGCACCACGGTTCCGGTTCCGTATTTGGGATGCTCCACCGTCATGCCGGCACGCGCCCCGCGGCGAACCGGCGGAGCGGCCGGCGGCACGGGCTTGGCCGGCAGCGGAGGGCGAGGCAACTGCGGCGCCATGGGCGCGGGAGGCTGCTGCGGCGCAGTCACGGGCTTGTTGGCGGCATTGAACGGAATACCGCGATCGCCGAAAAATTGCGAAATGTTGTCGACCGAGTTATAAGTCTTTCCCGTGAACGTGCTGCGTTTGGCCGCCTGGCGAACGTCGTACCGCTCGCTCGTCAGATTCACTTCGCCCGGCTCGTCGCGCTGCCCCAAGTCGACGATCAATTCCGCCGGCACCTCGCTCAGGAACCAGGACGGCGTGGAGCGCTCCTGCTCGCCGCCGCCAAATCGCCTCCGGTAGCGCGCCCAGGTGAGAATCAGCTTTTTCCGCGCCCGCGTCATGCCGACGTAGCACAAGCGCCGCTCCTCTTCGAGCGCAGCCTCGGAATTCATCGAGCGGCTGTGCGGAAACAGGCCGAGTTCCATCCCGGCCAGAATCACCATCGGAAATTCCAGGCCCTTGGCGTTGTGCATCGTCATCAAGGTGACCGGAGCGCGCTCATCCACTGCGTCGGCATCCGCCACTAGCGCCGCGTGATCCAGAAAATCGCCGATCGACTCCCCGCGCTCCGCTGCTTCCGTGGCGGCATTGATCAGTTCGTCCAGATTCTCCAGGCGCGCTTCGGCTTCCGGCGTCTTTTCCGCTTCCAGCATTTTGCGGTAACCGGTGCGGTCCAGGATGAAGCGCAGCAGTTCTGGAAGCGGCCGCGAACTGGCCACCAGCGACAGCTCCTGAATCAGGTTGCGGAACATTACCAGCGACGATTGCGAACGCGTGGAGAGCTTCTCGTCGTCAATGATCCTCTCGATGGCGTTCCACAGGCTCACGTTGTGTTCGCGCGCGTAGCGTTCAATCTGATCTACGGTAGTTCGGCCGATGCCGCGTGCCGGAGTGTTGATGATGCGCAGCAGGCTAACCGAGTCGTAGTTCGACGCCGCCAGCTTCAGGTACGCGACGGTATCTTTAATTTCGGAGCGCTGATAAAAGCTGAAGCCGCCCACCACGCTGTAGCTCCGCCCGTAACGGCGCAGCGCTTCTTCGATTTGCCGCGACTGGAAATTGGTGCGATACAGCACCGCCACGTGATCGGACGGATTCGCAACCAGGTGCTTCTCGATGGTGTCGGCGATGAAAAGCGCCTCGTTCTCGGCGTCGAAACCGGCATACAACCCCAGCTTGTCGCCGGCGGCGGCATCGGTCCAAAGCTTTTTGCCTTTGCGCTCTTTATTGTTCTCCACCACCGCTCCGGCCGCGCCCAAAATGTTCTTGGTGGAGCGGTAATTCTGTTCCAGCCGGATGATCTTGGCGCTGCCGAAATCGCGCTCGAAGTCGAGAATATTGCGAATGTCCGCCCCGCGCCAGCTATAGATCGATTGATCCTCATCGCCCACGACACAGACATTGTTTTGCTGTTCGCTGAGCAGGCGCATCAACTCGTATTGGCTTCGATTCGTATCCTGATATTCGTCCACCATCAGGTAGGTCAGCTTGCGGTTCCAGGCCTCGCGGGTAGCATCGTCATGCCGCAGGAGACGAACGGCTTCCAGCAGCAGGTCGTCGAAATCCAGCGCGTTGGCCGTGCGCAACGCCTTCTCGTATTCTTCGAAGACAGCCGCTACCGCTTCGCTTTCCTTGTTGACGGCGGCTTTATAGAGGTCGGCCGGGCCCTGCTTGGTATTCTTGGCGTGGCTGATCTTCGAAAGGACAGCACGGTACTGCAGAAAATCCTTCTCATCCAGGCCGAGCGTGCGATAAGTCGACTTAATCACGCCCAACTGGTCTTCATCGTCGTAAATGGTGAAGCGCCGCGTGAACCCCGGACGAATGCGCGCTAACGGATCGCCGTCGCGCCGCAGGAGTCTTACACAGAAGGAGTGAAATGTAAAAATATTGGGCGAGGAATCCAGCTGGACGTCCGCGAGCAGATTGGTTACCCGATCGCGCATTTCCCCGGCGGCCTTATTGGTAAACGTCACCGCCAGGATTGCAGACGGGGGCACATGCCGCGCCGTAATAATATGGGCGATGCGATGCGTGATAACCCGGGTTTTGCCGCTGCCGGCGCCCGCAAGAATCAGAAGCGGCCCTTCCGTGGTGGTAACCGCTTCCCGCTGTTGCGGGTTCAGTCCTTTGAGGAAATCCATGATGAGGGGACTCTATAGAGTTTAGCAGGTGGCGCATTCAGCTACCATTCGGCGCGGGATTAGCGGGCTAGTTACCGAGCCGCGACCAGAGGAAGTCGGTTTTCGCACCCGAAACTGCTACCGACTGCTCTTGTTTACGCGCGCGGCTGGAAAACTACATGACTGGATAGGCGCCGCTCCCTCGCGAGGTGCCCTCTGGGCCCGGCTCAGTATGGCCGCTGTTTCAACACCGGATTAATGAGCCGCGCGCACAAGCGAGCGGTTTCCGGGAATATTGCAAGTCCCTCTTACGGCTCGAGGAACATTTCGCCGCAGACGGCGTCCCAGTCAGCTTGCGGACAGCTCCCGGCGATATCCGCGACCAGGACGCCGCCATCGGCCATCGTGTAGGCGCCTTGCGAGGGCGAAATCGCCTTTTGCAGCCGTTCCATTTCGCGCAACAGCCACGGCTTGATCTCCACACCGCGCAGCAGATGGCGGAACGCCGCCTCGCCTGCCGCTGCCGGGCGGACTTTCAGATACCAGGCGGCATCCGGGCCGCCGGTCGCCACTACCTCGCCATCCACCGGGGAGAGCACTCGCACATCGGCATCGCCCTTGAGTGCGCGGAACGCTGTGCCGTTCGCTTCGACTTGAGCGCCGGCTAGCGGAAGCTCAATAGCGTCCGGTTTTCCAAGCAGTCGCGCGCCCAGATCATCCAGTCCGATGGTCACCGTGCCATCGGTTTCGGGATGCACCCAGGTATGTCCGCGATGATAGTAGCGATCGAGCGGGAATGTCATGCCAAAGAGATCCTCTTCCGGCTGTTCCGCCGCTTTGAGCGGATGGCGCTCGATCAGTTTGGCGTGCGTCTCGCATTCCCGGCAATCGAATGCGTGCGGGCACTCGCGGCTCTGGAATTCGCCCGTGAGCACGTGCCGGCAGACGCGATCGCGCGGCGGCAACTCGTGAAAATCCGCATGCCAGCTGATCTGTTCGACACGATGGTCGAGTAGCGCCCTGCGCGAGCGTCGCGCCGCTGCGAACAGGGTCGCCACCACCGTCATCAGCACGATGTAAAACGCGCCGAGAAAAATAATGTCTCCGAGATTCCAGTGAAATCCATAATTCCAAGGCAGCATGATTAATACCTCCCCACCAGTTCAGGCTCTTCCACTTTGGGCAGTTCCACTTTGAGCTCCCGCTCCTGCGGGAAGAGCTGGAAATACCGGAAGGAGAAGGAATAGACGAGAACGCCGTACGCTACCACCGCGAGGAACGTGCCGGTTTCCTGCCAGCTCGGCGTATAGCTCAGGAATCGGTCGAACGACAACGTCGGCAGCGCCAGCGTTTGCACCGTAAGCACGAAGCGATTCAGCGCCACGCCGAGACAGGCCAGAAACGCGCCCGTAACCAGCCATCCGGTCCTGCGGCGCAGCTTGGGAGTGAGCAACATCAACGCCGGAAGTAACCCGCAGACGCCGATCTCCGCCACCAGAATCCACGACCCGAATGGCTTCCAACTGTAGTATTGCCATGCTTGGAAACCCGTTTCGGGCGAGGTGCGATTGATCCAGATGAGCGTGTCGATGCTCTTGGCCAGTACATACACGGCCAGCAGCGATCCCGAAATCCGCCCCAGAAGCTGGAGCACTTCCGGCCGCACCAACCGCTTGCGCGAGATCTTTTCTACCAGCCAGGTGGTCAACAGAATGAAGCTCGGACCCACCGCCGCCGCGGAGATGATGAACAGGAAGAATGTCGATGGCCAGACCGCCAGCCCTTCCCGGAAAGCGAAGGGGCGGCCGCGGAGAACGCCATACAATCCACCGAGCGATCCCTGGTGGAAAAACGAGAGAAACGTGCCGACGCCCGCCAGCACGTAGATCAGCTTATGCAGCTCGAATTCGAATACCAGGAACGACGGCACCTGCCGCAGCTTGCGATTGCGCAGTACGATCGGCACATACTCGATAGCCAGCACGGTGAGATAGCAGCTGATGCAGAACGTGACTTCCGTCAACATGGAGTGCACGTTGGGGTACCAGAAGGTGAACCAGGCGCGCAGCGGCTGCCCGACATCCACCGCCAGCACGCACATCGCGCCGCTATAACAGACGAGGCCGATGACCACTGCGCTATTGATCACCGATCGCAGCTCGTCCACTTTGAGAATGTACAGCAGAAAGCCCGTAAAGAAAGCGCCGGCGCCCAACGCGATCACCGTCAGATCGAGGAAGATCCACAGGCCGAACGCGAAGCGGTTGTCCATGTTGGTCTGATTCAGGCCTTTGATGAGGCAAAGGGCAGCCGAGTACAGGCCGAAGAGCAGGAGCGCGGCCCAGGGAGCGATCCACAAGAGAAATTTCGGCGCGGAGCAGCGCGATAAACCGCGAGCGATGAATTGCCTATCTATCGATAGTCTAGGCATGGACCTTCTCCTTTCGGGCGCCTGGCTGGGGCGCTGCCGCTATCTCCCGCACCCAGTCCTTCTTCGACCGGTAGTAAATCTTCGGCTGGGTGTTCAGCTTCTCCAGCAGGCGGAAGCTCTCCGCCCTCGCTGCCTCCATGGCAACTGGGCTGGCGGGGTCGTTCAGATCGCCGAAATGAATCGCACCCGTGGGGCACGCTTCGGCGCAGGCCGGTATATAGTCCACCGGCTCGGTATCGGGCTTTCCCGCGGCGGCCGCGGCTTCCTTGGCGGCATGCCAGCGTCCATGACAGAGATTGCACTTCTCCACCACCCCGCGCATGCGCGGAGTTACGCCGGGATTCAGAGTCTTCTCCATGCCCGCCGGCCACGCCGGATCCCACCAATTGAAGTACCGGGCGTGATAAGGGCAAGCCGCCATGCAGTAGCGGCAGCCGAGACAGCGCTGCGGCATCTCGCCGACCACGCCCGTGGCCGGATCGATGTCCACCGCCTGCTGCGGGCAGACGTGCACGCAGGGAGTTTCGTTGCCACAGTGTTGACACATCACCGGCACGAAGGCCGTCCGGCGATCGGGATATTCTTCGCCGTTATCCACTTTGTATACGCGGATCCAGGTGAGTCCTTTGCGGTCGGTGGCACCTTCGTGGGCCGGGGGCACATTGTTTTCCACGGAGCAGGCCACCATGCAGGCCCCGCAGCCGTTGCAGCGGTCGACGTCGATGGTCATGCCGTACCGTGCCGCTCGAATCTGTTTGTTCGCGGAAGTCATACTCGCACCACCTTGGCGCGCGCACCGGCGGCGCAGAGATCCATTAGTGCCGGTGAGCCCGATACCTGCACCACGCCGGGCGGAATGGCCGCATCGAGCGTGACACCGACGCGGCACTTGCCCAACAACGTCTCAAAGACTGCCAGCGCGTCCTCGTCCAGCCCGCACGAAGGATTCAGCGCCACGCGGCCGGGAGCCAGCCGCAGGTTCGATTCCCGATACACCTTCGATAGCAGAGGCGACCCCGGTGTCAGCTCGTGGGTGAGGACCACCGCGAGCGGTAACTCCGATTCCTCGGCCGGCCGGGTCTCGGACGCCACAGTAGTCAACCGGGCGGCGGAAGGCTTGCTGTCCGGCTCATCGATCCAGCAGCCGCCGGCGTTGAGCGCCTTCCAGAAATTGTCGGCGCTGACATCCTTCAGCGCTTGCGACTTCGCGTCCGCATAAGTGAACAACGTGCCCCGTCCTGCCTTATGGATCGCATCGGCGCGCTCGCGAAGCGTGTCGCCGATCGCCAGGCCAGCAGCAGCGGCGACGAACGCTTCCGGCTTCACCATGCCTGCGGGCGGCGATACCAGCGGCGCCGCGATACGAAATGTGGCGACAACGGAATCGATGGCCGGCGGAATATCGTCGGCAACCTCGGGATAAACGCCAACCGGCAGCACGTAATTCGCATGCCGCGCATATCCTTCGCGCGAGCAGGCGAACACCACCACCACCGGATTATCCGCGACCAACTTCTTTTCGATCGCGTTCCATGGAAGATACCCACCGGGCGCCGATTCGTCAATCAACAGCACGCGCACCGAGCGGTCGGGCAGCGATGCCAGGTCGGCGGCCGGAGCGGCCTTCTTCCATTCTTCCGGCGCCGGAGTTTCGCGCCGCGCGACGACGGCGCCGGCGGTGCTTGCGAGCCGTGAAGATCCCAACACCAGCACCGGTCCGTTCTGTTCCAATTCCTGTGCCAGCGCCGCAATTTCCGGTACCGTGAGTCCGGCGGCATCGGCAGCCGCGGCATGCGAGATCTGGCCTGCCAGCGCCTGCGCCAGTGCATCCTCCGAACCGGGTCGCACGCGCAACCACCGGTCCGCCATCGATGCGGTGCGCGACTCCACGGGTTCCACCTGAATCAGACGAAATCCGGCGCGCGCGACGTTCACATTTCCAGGCGTGCCCCATCCATCGAGCACCGGTACGCCGAAGCTCAGCACCGTGCGCGCTTTGGAGAGATCCACCGCGATAGAAGTATCGCTGGACGGCGCCACGTAGCGGCCGTTCTTCAGCGCGGCCATGGCTCGGCGATAAGTCCACGAGGCAGTGCGTGCGGGCCGCGGATCGAGCATCGCTACATACTCCGTGGGGCCGCATTTGGCGATGCCATCGGCAACCGCCGCTGCCGCTTCTTTCACCGGACCTTCTTTGACGCGTGCCGGCATGTAGGGCAGGTGATGGCCCACGATGCCGAACGGGCACAACGCGCCGTGCGACAAGGGATGGCCGCTCACTCCCGACAGTTGCACCGGCTGATCGCCCACGCAACGCGCGCGTACCGCGCATCCCGCCGTGCAGAGCGAGCAGTTGGTGAATCTGGCGCGAATCTCGCCGCGCGCCGGCGCCGGAATTCCCGGCCAGTTTTCCGACCATAAAGCGGTGTCCGTGATCAGCCGCCACGGAGCCGGCGTGAACAGGACGCCTACGGCCGAGCCGCCCGCAAACATCAGAATTTCTCTGCGATTGGTTTTCATGAGCGCCTCACTTATGGCAATCCAGGCAGCTGTGCTCCAACCCTTTTTGCCGGTGGCAACTGACGCAATCCGCCATTTTCATGCCGTGCGGCGTGCCGGGGGTTTTCCAGATATCGCGCGAGTAGCCGCTGATACGGTCGATCTGATAAGGCCGCAGGTTGTCGCTGGTTCCGGTGTTTCCG
>Ga0182016_10001487_pt1 | contig 28577 bp, 34 predicted proteins | sample 712S2MmetaG_FD_120491 | JGI IMG/M metagenome (GOLD analysis project Ga0182016, IMG submission 120491) | Permafrost microbial communities from Stordalen Mire, Sweden - 712S2M metaG | ecosystem: Environmental > Terrestrial > Soil > Wetlands > Permafrost | place: Sweden: Stordalen | collected...
GAGCGTGTTGAGCGTGCTACCCGACCAGTCGAGGCAGTCGACATTAGAGCAGCGGCTCAGCAAGAAAGTTTTCACACGGGTTCCGGCACGTTATAAGTCTTCAGGCTGCTGACCGCATGGTTTTTGTCCAGTTAGAGAGTAGGGGATAAGGGGTCGTGTCTCGAAAACCACGATGGAGAGCAGCACGACGGCAGGAAATGCGAGCACGCGGTATTACGCCGCCACTTCGCTGGGAAGTGTGGAGGATCCGAGTTTCGCCGCTGCTGTCGGTTCCGGATTGGGCGAGGCAAGCATCAATTTGCGGGTTGCCATGCACAGCGAACGAAGTATGGCTGCGGCCTCGGAGAGCGAAACTACTACTATGCATGGACCGCGCCAGGGGTGGATACAGCGAGTTTACTAAAACGGAATTCAGGCGCTGTGATCTATGCGACCGTCCGCTGGTCGGAAGCGAAGCTGAAAAGCGTCGGTTGTCTATCGAAGCTGATTCCTCGGGGAGGGCGCTGGCTTGTGGCGAGAACTGCGAACGCGATCGCAAGCTAGGAACCTGGAGAATTTTGGCAAGGCGGAGAGCAGCAGCTTCGCCGGCTGGCTCACCGAGTCGAGCGGACTTATGAAGTCAGGATACGGCCTCAGGACCCGTCGTTTGAAGGCCCAGAACCTTACCGCCAAGGAGAAGGAAAAATACTTCATTGGCCTCTACGTGAAGGAAGGTGCGGTGGAGGAGAAGATGCGCTACGCGGAGCGGCGCGCTTCTCTAAAGCCCGGTACAGGGCACAGGATCCTGCAACGAAAGAAAGTTCAGGAGGAGATCAAGGCCCGCATGGAGCCAGTGCGTTTAGAACAGATGCGTCAGCAACTGCTCGGTGACGCCGCAGCGGTCGCGAACGAAGCCCTCCAGAACGATCTCGCCAAGGAGGTTGCTGGTATTTGCCAACAGAGGGTCGGTGTCGAAGTCCTCGATCATGAACTGATGCGGATGGTCGTGGGACTGGATCAGAACAAGCATCCCAAGGCGAAGCTGGAGGCGATCATTGCCGCCTATGTGGTGAATGGTACGTTGGAAAGCGGCAAAACCCGCCGACTCAGGTCGCCGGCACGGGAAAATCTGTATCCCCCATCGTTGAACGATGAGGAACGACGATCTGGCTTGAATATCCCTGGAGATTGAGGTAGTTGACGGCTTTTTCACTCCTGGGGCGGGCTCGAGCACAGTCAAACGCCGGCCGCTCGCAGACCCTTGGGCCCTTTTGCACTTCATTCAACCAGATCCCCTTCGGTGAGCTTGCAGTAGCCCCTGCCGACGATTTCGGAAAAGTGGACAAAGACAGCGTCGCCCCAGCCTTGTTCGATCTTTCGTCATCTCCCCCCCAACGAAAGACCCTATTTCATCGCATTGCAGACGAATTACTCTCAGATTCCGGACGTGAAGAGTCGTGGTACGATGCCGCCGCGCAGCCGAGGTCCTTCATATATTTCTGCGCCTTTCGGCGATGACGAAGTCAAGCTGCTGGAAACCATCACGCTTGATCGAATGTCGAGAGCAGAAGAGAAACTAGTCCGCGAAGTATATGAAAAGTTTGGGCATCAAAATCGTTGGGATATTGTGGCCTACACACACAAGCTTCCTGAGTGGAAGGACCCCAAGGGCACGTCGATACCAATCCATCCGAGGCAGATTTTGAGGGCCATCGGCGAAGACGAGGAAGAGATAAAAGCGACCATTAAGGAAATGCGGATAGCTGATGCCGCAGAGGAATATGTACCCAGTGTGCGCTAGATGCTTTGTAAGAAACGAGTCCGTAGTCGCGTATAGCTATGCCTCGGTCAGACATGTAACCGACATAGAAAAGGCTATTGCCAACGGAACGGCAATCAAGAGGGAGAAAGTCAGCGCGGATATTCTTAGACGGGCTAGAAGTGGGTTACTAGAATCAGATTTCACTCCGATCGGAGTGCGGCATCTTTACAGAGAGTTTATGTATCCTGCTCCACGTTACGCTTTCCGTCGAGGCGTAAGCGTTTCAAATCCAGATTCCCCGATTGCGACAGGGCTCGCATCAGAAGGTATAGCAGTGGGCCAGCATCCGATCTCGCCGAAACAAGGGCAAAAAGCCGCATAAAATGACACCGCAAATTACACCCTTATGGGCCGTGGGGAAAAGTCTCCCGCCGTCCGCGTCGGCGAAGTTCTTGCGGCTCGGTCATTGACTAAGGGACTATCTTAAAGACGACGCCGCATCCATCGGGGCAGTGCGAGTTAGCAATTCCTCCGTTCGCTGTTGTGCCGAAGAGGTTCCCTTGCTTATCGAAGACCACTCCTGCGTCGGGTTCGTTCCCATCTGCTCCCCCAGTAAAGCTGTAGAGCACAGTTTCCACGCCTTTCTTGGTCACCTTAAATACTGTGCCATCCCCGTGAGTGCCTCCAAACACGGTCGTGCCGTAGAGGTTGCCCTTCGCGTCTCGCACTAGTGCGGCAACGGGGTAGTATCCATCTGCTCCCCCTTTGAAACTGTAGAGCACAGTTTCCACGCCAGAATTAGTCATCTTAAACACCGTGCCGTAGCCATTGCCGCCCCCCGTCGTTGTGCCGTAGAGATTGCCGTTAGCATCGCGGAGCAGTCCCGCAGCAGGAAGTGAGCCATCGGGCTCCCCCGTGAAACTGTGGAGCACCTTCTCATTGCCGTCAGGAGTTACCTCAAATACTGTGCCTTCGCCCGAGGCCCCGCCCCTGTATGTCGTGCCATAAAGATTGCCATCACTATCACGCACCAAGCCACCGTAAGGGCACAAACCATCCGCTCCACCACTGAATTTGTAGAGGATTGCTAGAGTGCCAGACGGCGTGACTTGGAAAACGGCCCCATTTCCATAAGCACCGTTATAACCCGAGTTGGTACCATAAAGGTTGCCCGCGTGATCTCGAATGAGGTTTCCTTCTGGGTAGCCGCCGCCATCTTCATCGGTGAATGAGGCAAGTACAGTTTCCCGGCCCGCAGAAGTCACCTTGAAAACGTTGCCGAATGAATTGGGACCGCCAGTGAGTGTCGTGCCATAGAAAGCGCCATCTGCTCGAAGGAGGCCAGCGGCAGGATTTGATCCGTCCCCATCCTGCGCTCCAAAGTTGTAAAGAACTGTCTCAATTCCAGACGGAGTTACCTCAAAGACCGTGCCTGCACTCGAACCGTAAGCGCCACCCCCATCAGTCGTACCGTAGAGAGTGCCTTTCGCATTCAGTACAAGAGCGGCAGAGGGGTATTCCCCATCTGGCTGCCCGGTGAAGCTGTGAAGCACGGTCTCAGTTTGGGCTTGCGCTGGGCGAGCCGCAATCAGTAGCACCGAAACCGTAGACAGGATCAGAGCACTCAAGGTGACAGTTCCAACAATTAATTGCCGATATTTCATCGCACTTTTCATAACTCTCCTTTCCAGTGTTGGTTGACAGAAGCAAGCCCACTGACTCACCGCTGCCCCCCAGCCTTTTCCACCACCTGCTTCAATGCCTCCGACTTGCTCCCGGCGAAGTTCGAGTCGCCGCCATACACCGCCGTGACCGAAGTTGTGCCTACCTTAAGCGTCGGGGTCGCAAAGGTAGCGGAACCGCCGCTCAACGTCCCGGTTCCCAGAACCGTTTTGCCTTTCATGAACGAAACGGTCTGTCCATCGGGAGGTGCAGGAGCGACCACTGCGGTGAAGGTCACCACTTGACCGAAGGTTGACGGATTCGGCGAAGACAAAAGTGCGGTCGTGGTCGTCGCAATCACGAACTGGTCTACGGGGGGCGATGTGCTGCCGTTGTTCTCGGAGTCACCTTCGTAGACTGCGGTGATGCTGTTGGCTCCCGGTGACAGCTTCGATGTGGTGTACTTCGCAGAGCCAGACGTGAGCTTTACCGTCGCCAAAACTGTTTTGCCGTCGAGGAATTGAACCTTGCCCGTAGGCGTTCCTGCCAACGACGAAACACTCGCCGTAAAGGTAACCGACTTTCCCTGCACCGAGGGATTGGCAGAAGAAACCAGCGCGGTCGTGGTCGTGGCCTTGGTTACAACCTGCGACACGATATTGGATGCGCTCCCAGTGAAATTGCTGTCGCCGCTATAAGTCGCAGTGACGGAATGCGTACCGATGGCAAGGGCACTAGTGGTCAGACTAGCCACATTTCCGACCACGCCACTGCTACCCAGCGTCGTCGTCCCATCTTTGAAGATGATTGTGCCCGTAGCTTGCCCACCATACTGCGGTGCAATCGTGACCGTGAAGGTGACTGGCGAATCCAGCCCCGATGGATTGAGACTTGAAATTAGAGTCAGCGTCGTACTCGCCTGATTGACTGTCTGGCTGAGTGAAGCCGAACTGCCGCTGAAATTGGCATCTCCGCTGTAGGTGGCAGTGAGAAGATCGGACCCAATTGGCAAAGCCGAGTACGCACAGGTCGCCGTTCCACCGCTCAGCGTCACGGCGTTACATAGCGTCGTGCTCCCATACGTGAATGTGACCGTCCCAGTGGGCGTGCCGTTGCCAAACTGCTTGGTCACCGCTGCTGTGAACGCCACCGACTGTCCGACGGCGGAAGGATTAGCGGTAGAGACGAGTGCGGTCGTCGTCGAGGTCAAGCTGACACTAATCAGGACGCCCACCGAACCGTCCGTTCCACTCCCACGGTTTGCCACCTGCAGGTCAGGCCTTCCATCTCCGTTAACGTCTGCCACTGCCACCGAATTGGCGTAAAACCCGCCAGAGGCATAACTCGCCACTGATTGGAATGTTCCATCGCCGTTGCCGAGCAGCACGCCCACCGTTCCGGTCGCACAGCTACTGCCACCGCTGGTGCCGCAGTTTGCCACCAGCAGGTCAGGCTTTCCATCTCCGTTAACGTCTGCCGCCGCCACCGAAACGGCGGCGACCCCGCCCGAATCGTAGCTCACCGCTGATTGGAATGTTCCGTCGCCGTTGCCGAGCAGCACGCCGAGTGCCCCACTGTAATAGTTGCCGCTGACAAACTCGTTTGCCACCAGCAGGTCAGGCTTTCCATCTCCGTTAACGTCTGCAACGGCTACCGAATACGAGTACCAACCACCCGAATCGTAGCTCACCGCTGATTGGAATGTTCCGTCGCCGTTGCCAAGCAGCACGACGACCGCTCCGTTCGGGCAGTTGCTGCTACCGCTAGCACACAAATTGGCCACCAGCAGATCGGGTTTGTCGTCCCCGTTCACATCTGCCACTGCTACTGAAGTTGTGGTGTAGCCACCTGAGTCGTAGGCCGCTGCTGGTTGGAAACTTCCGTCGCCATTGCCCAACAGCACACCGATGTTGCCGTTTACGGTGCCGCTCCCACAATCACTGTTGGCACAGTTGTTTGCCACTAAGATGTCGGGCTTTCCGTCCCTGTTTACGTCTGCAACTGCAACCGAATAGGACTCAAGCCCACCCGAGCCGTAGGTCACTGCTGATTGGAATGTTCCGTCGCCGTTACCTAACAGCACGGCCACGCTGTTGCTACCATAATTCGCCACAACGATGTCGAGCTTTCCGTCCCTGTTTACGTCCGCCACCGCAACCGAAACGGCGGCAAGTCCACCCGAGCTGTAGGTCACCGCTGGTTGGAATGTTCCGTCGCCGTTACCTAACAGCACGGTCACGCTGTTGCTACCATAATTCGCCGCGATGAGATCAGGCTTCCCATCTTGGTTCACGTCTGCCACGGCCACCGAAAAGGTCGAAGTTCCACCAGAATCGTTGTCTACGACGGGATCAAAGACTACCCCCTGTGTTTGGGCAGTAGCCGTTTGGTGTGTGCCAGTGACAAACCGCCGCTCGAATTGCTGGGGCGCACTGATTGGAGGAGAGGCGATACCAGCGTACTGAGGAACGAGATTCGACTGGGACAATAACAGCGTCGTAGTTAGATACAGAAAGACGCAGACGAAGCAGGCGTGCTTCATGGATTTCCTCTCCATCCAATGGGGGTAAAAAAACAGTTCGCTCGGCTGCAGGTAGGGGAAGGAAACTTAATCACGGTCGAGAAACGGGAGAATTATCTCCCGACGCAAGCTGGCGGTCAATGAGCCTCTAAGTTTGGATATGTTTTCATGAAGAACCTACTCCCACCGCCGAGCAATCCGGGCCGAAGCCCAAATACAAGTCGAGTCAAGACCAAAGGGCTTTCGCACTCTTGAACGGCTTTCACTCAGTCAAGCAAATGCTGTTTGCATTGGTTGCCCACCCGGTTCCGGAGTTATAATTCGCCCGCCATGAAGACGTTGCTAGTTATGCGGAGCGCAAAGTCGATTGGCATAGTTTTCTTGCGTTACAATTAGGGGGGTCGGGGGGTGATCCTCAAAAGTACCGAAGCGGAACGTCACCAACCTGCGCGATTTTATTCTTCGCGATATTAGTGGAATGCCCAGCGCTCATGATATATCCTCCGCGCTAATCGAGGTTTTGGTACCCCTCGCTGATCCAACATAGGTGCAATCTCGATCGCAGCCCGACATTACGGATGAAACGCACACCGTTCAAATCTTCGAGTTGCCCAGAATCCCTTTCTCGAGCAGTCTTGCAAGCATCTGAATCTACTAGGTCGCGAGCCTTGCTGCTCAGAAGCCCAGAAACAGATGTTTATGGGCGCCAGGCAACAAAAGTCGGGTCGAAAACAGCAGCACTAACATCTTCCTGTACGTCAAGTACACTGGAGTGGAGCTTGCCAACTTTCGTGGAGTCGCCGGAATGTTCAGTGGTCTCCTGATTCGTTCCCCATACATCGATTGGATTCTGAGCGGCGCCAAGACTTGGGAGATCCGCGGTAGTTCTACCACGAAGCGAGACCTTATCGCGCTGATTCAAAGCGGGACGGGAACCGTGGTCGGGGTGGCTGATTTGGTCGGCGTCGAGGGGCCGCTTACCCGCCGACAACTTGCCATCAATGCCCGCAAACTCGGCTCGAAGAAAGCCCCGAGCTTGAGACCACTGCCTTACAGGAGGACGTTTGCATGGGTTCTAAAGAACGCCCGAAAGCTGAAGACGCCCGTCCGATACCGCCATCCGTCGGGATGTATCATTTGGGTGAATCTTGGACCGGGCGTTCAGGCCGCGATCAGCCGACAACTGAAGCCACGATCAAAATAAAGGAAGGCAGACTACCTTCGGGTCCTCCTACTCTCTCGACGAATTAGAATCGGGCGACGGCAATGGGGGCAAGCCAAGCTCTTCAAGAAATTCATTGTGTTTAATCGTTGCCTTTTGGATTCTATTCTCGATTGTTTCCAATACGTCATGAGTCGCCGCCAGGTCGATTTCTGATTCAGCTATTGCGGTGCTAATGTAGCGGGATATGTTCAGGTTGTAACCTTCCTCTTTAATCCGCTCCATCGGGACTCGTTTTTGAATAACGCTCCTCTTCCTTACGGAATTGATAGGTCTCGACAATTTTGTCGATGTCTTCGTCCCGCAGGTGGTTCTGGCGTTTGCCTTTCCTGAAGTGCTCGCTGGCGTTGATGAAGAGCACGTCGTCCGGCTTCTTGCATTTCTTGAGCACCAGAATGCACACCGGGATGCCGGTGGAATAAAACAAATTGGCGGGCAGGCCGATGACCGTATCAATGTGCCCATCGGTCAGCAGCTTGGTGCGGATTCGCTCTTCCGCTCCGCCACGGAATAGCACGCCATGGGGCAGAATAATGGCCATGACGCCTTCGTCCTTCAGGTAATGAAAACCGTGCAATAAAAAGGCGAAATCAGCGGCGGATTTGGGTGCCACCCCGTGATTCTTGAAGCGCACATCCTCGCCAATGGCTTCAGTGGGTTCCCAGCGGTAGCTGAAGGGCGGATTGGCCACTACGGCATCGAAATGAGGTTTCTTGGCGGGGTTGGTCTCGCGCAGCATTTCCCAATCGTTCATCAGCGAGTCGCCGTGAAAGATTTCAAATTCAGAATCCTTCACCCCATGCAGCAGCATGTTCATGCGCGCCAAGTTATAAGTGGTGATGTTGCTTTCCTGTCCATAGATTTTGCCGATGCCGTGCGGCCCCATGCGCTTGCGCACGTTGAGGAGCAGCGAGCCGGAACCACAGGCAAAGTCCAAAACACTTTCGAGCTTGGCTTTCTTTCCCGTTTTCGGCTCCTGATATGGCTTGAAAAGGCCGTTCATGCAGGCTATCCACGAGAACAACTCGTCGCCAATCCTGAATTGGTGAGCCTCCGTTCTGAGCCGGATTTCGCCCGAATAGTTGGGGAAGCAATTTCGTTCAAATAGGGAATATACAAGTTGGTGGCATCCAAAAATCCATCGATTCAAGGAGCAACTCCATGTCGAAACATTCCGATCCCTCGGTTGTCAGCAGGAGAAGTTTCATTGCTGCGGCGGGCAGCGCGGTAGCCGCGAGTTCTTTTGCGCTTGGCAAGAATGGGGCATTCCAGACCCACACTACAGCACCCCCAGTCAATTATCTTGTGACTGTCGATGTTAGAAGCGGCTCCATCGTTTACAGCGCAGGAGACAAGGCGACCGTCCCGCCGACCAACGTCCCTCTGAGTAACAACAGAGATTTAACCGTAAAACCGGGTGACACCGTCGCATGGCAAGTCCTGAGTAATAAAATGGGTAACAACCCTCCTGCACACCGTTTGACGATCCTGTTTCTGCCGAACCAAACTCCGTTCGTCGATAAAAGCGGAAATCCCGTGTACGCATTTGAAGGTTCAAAAGGCGATGATGGCGGGCCTAACCTCTCCGGCACCATAAATCCAAACATTACTTGCGAGGAATATGAATTTTACGTAGCAGTCATTGATGACGCGGGCGGCCAAACCTATACTGACGATCCCAAAATCATTGTCGGCAACGCGATCATGGATACGACGAACGGAAAGCTGATTGACGTGAAGCTGATTCACGATGCGGGAAGCGATCTGCAAGAAGCGGCACGATTGAACTCTGCCTTGAGGAAAACAATAGAATCCGCTGAGAGAAAGCTGAATCACCTGAGACCAAGGTAATCGTTGTTCGCACGATCTTTGCAAACACGACTACGAAGCACGCATTTATCGATAATTCCGATCAGGCGGTCCCGATCAGGGATTGGTCGATGGCCAAATCGCGACAGGTGTGGCGAATAAGTTCTAGCGCGGAGTTTGATTCGGCAAACTGGAAGCCGTAGCGAAAGGCGTTCCTCTCACGACCGATGGCGCAAATGCTGACCCTTCCCAAGGGAGCATGAAGTCCAACTTCACCAACTCACCCATGGGAACTTCATTCCTTGTCATCGCCGCGATTCCGACTCGCTGATATCAACTGTACGTCCCCTCAGCACAACGCACGCCCGCGAACAAACTTGGATGTCGATCTCAAGTTTGAATCGGGGATGACTTCGGGCATCTGGAACTGCTGTCATAGGGGGGAGGCTCTACTCGTTTGTGGGTGCTCGCCTAAGAGTCGAGAATCGGATCGGGAAATTTTGGGGGTTCGATGGGCATTCCTTCGGGCCATCCCACGATGTCGTCCTTGGCAGGAACGGCGGTTCGTGTTCCGTCAGTTCGAGCCGGGGGAATGTCTGGGGCGTGAGGAAGATGCGGTGCAGCCGTCCGACGAGAGTCAGAGGACTGCACCACCAGAGGAGTCAGCCGCAGGTCATAGTTCTCGCGCCGGGGAAGGCATGGCGACTCCTTCACATCATTTTCCTTATGATCGACCCACTTTATCGATCAGATGATCCCCACGTCTGTTCAATTGTGCACATTTCCTTGGGAAAAGAAGCGAGTAAGGTCGAAGCTCAGAATCAAATAGGGACAGTAATGGTGTCTTCCCGACCGTCCAACGATTTCGGCGAATTTGGAGAAAAAGCAATGAAAAAGACGATGGCAATTTGTTTCGCTCTATCCTTCCTAATTTACGGAGTGGCTTCCGGACAGGACAGGATGAACCACGACGACGGCCAGAAGACCTATGAGTCCCAAACGCCGATTCAACTAGCGGGCACGATCAGCGATACGGGCGAGACGTTTGTCAGCGACCAAGGCGGCAAAAGTTGGACCATCATTAACCCAGATGCGGTCAAGGGGCACAAGGGGGAGCACGTCTTATTGACTGCGAATGTGGATGCGGACAAGAACGAAGTGAACGCCGTGTCAATCAAGACGGCGAAGAAATGATTGCGTTTTCGATTTGCTGTCGTAGGCGACCTTCCCTCGGCAAAGACTACACATCCAACCCCATCGACCGCATCAACGCTAGCCCGTTGCTTTTGGTGACCACGCCTTCGCGTAGCTTGTAGTCGAAATGCATCCTTCCGTTCTCAAAGTCTTCTTGAAAATGCACGTTGCGCAGTTTCCCATTCAATGACCCACCAATCTCGGCTAGCGCCAGATCATGCGTACTCACGAGTCCGATAGCCCCGCGATTTAGGAGAGCGCGAACGATGCCCTCTGCCCCGATGCGACGATCATTTGAGTTTGTGCCCTGCAGCAATTCGTCCAGCAGGAACAGGAGCGACGGGACACCATCGCCCGCGAGGTCAAAGATCGCCCGGAGTCGGGTGATTTCCGCGTAAAAGCGCGAGCTTCCCTCCTGCAAAGAATCGTTCACGCGGATGCTGGCACCCACCTGCAGCGGTGTCAGCCGAAGGCACTGCGCCCGAACGGGGGCACCTGCCATTGCGAGTACAGCATTGATGCCGACAGTTCGCAGCAGCGTACTCTTGCCCGACATATTTGATCCGCTCACCAAGAACAGGCGTTTCCCATCGGATAGACCGACATCGTTACGAACGCACCGCGCTGCCGGGACTAACGGATGCCCGAGTTCCGTCGCATCGAAACACGCAGCGCCTTGGAAAAACTCGGGGAACGGATCGTCCGGGTGCTCATAGCTGTAGGTAGCCAAGCACAAGAGTGCTTCGATTTCGCCGATCACCCTCAGCCATGACCCTACGGCGTGTCCATGAGCATGCCGCCAGCGTTCCGCCGCAAACGCCACCTGCACTGAGTACATGAAGGGAATATTCAAAATGCGCACGATCATGTTGTCGCGGGAGTCGATTAGATCAGCGATGGTTCCTAGTCGGGCGATGGCATGAGAGCCTTTAATCTGCTGCGAGGAAAGCTCGGTTTGCAGAGATTGAAGACGTGGTGCACGAAAGGTTTGCTGTTCGACTCGCGCCAGCATGCCTGACAGCAAATTTAAGTCGCCTAACGCTTCTTCAGAACCATGTAGCAGTTCATCCAATGGCTTGCGTAGTCGATAGGCTAATAGCGCCTCGATCAGGATAATCACGATAAAGGGCGTGGCAGTTCCTATCACTCCCCAGATCACCGCGCCTGCAACCGCCGAAACGCTCAGGATCGCTGCCACCCATCGAATCCACGCAGGTTTCATCTGGTTGGGTGCTTCAGCCCAGCGCACCAACGCTTGTGGAAATACTCCGACAGTAGCGTCTTCACCAAAGATCGCTAGGTCCTCCCGAAGATCGAGTTGATCCCGCAGTTCACGAATCGCCGCATGCCGCCCGACTATCTGGTCAACCGCAGAAGGCGAGAGCAGCCAACCCGCAAGAGTCTCCTCGCCCATCCGTGTGCGTGCGGTTGACAGAAGTTCGAACAACCCACCGTGGCCAAATAAATCCAGATCGCCTGCATACACATGATGGGGATCGTTGAAGCGTTCACCCGTTTGCCCTGTGCCCGTCCAACGGTCTTCGATTCGAGCTAATCCCTTCTGATAGAACGAAACCCCTCGTTCTGCTAGTTCTCGGGATCGCAAGATGCGCGAATGAATTGCGGCGACAAACACGAACAAGATCAGGGGTGCACCGATCCACCAAGGCGAGACGGCATGCCTCCAGAAGGATTCCCAGCCCACAACTGCTGCGACTAGAGCCAGCGACAATCGAACATATCCGAGCCGGACGTGAACTTGCTCGCGATCTGCGACATGAGATTCGCGATCTTTCAGACGCTGCTTGTATTCTTCGATCACCAACACATTTCGAGAATACATTAGGGGTTCAATTGAGGGTTCCGCGCTATATCGAACAGATCGTCGGCGATTTACCCGTGATTCTAACCTCCCGCATTTTCAAGAACTTCCCTGACGATTCGTTATTGACCTGCTGACCATTGACGCGGAGCCACTCTCTATCCAAGATGACCCCGGTATCCAAACTTTCATCAGGGAGGAAGAATGGCATTCGCGGATAGAAGACTGACCATCGCTCTTTTTTTGGTTGTTCTGCTCGGTGATGTATCCGCCCCTGCCCAACCAACCCCACTACGGGGAACGCTGAGGGAAAAGGGACAACCGATTGTGGACGCTGCCGTGTTTCTCCAATCGTTTGACGACGAGCACTGCGCCAAGATTTTCGCGAGTCAAAAACCAAGCCGCAGGTTACAAAAGAAATTGGATCGATGTATGCATGATGTGAGCGCCGCTGTTCCCGATTCCGGAGGGTATTACGAGTTCGCGGGCCTGAAACCGGGCTGGTATGCTGTGCATTTTCTATGGAACATCAGCGAAAAACCAAGCCGTGCCCAGTCGCTGTTCAAGGAAGGTCATTGGGGAGTCATGTATGCAGGACGAAAAGATTCGACTGGCAAATATGACACGATGGCACAAGATTTTCCCTTTTACTATTCCGGTGCGAAGGACGCGGCGAGGGATTTCGAGACGCAGCGTTGATCTGTATTCATTATTTGTCGCGAAACTATATCCCTCCTTTGTAGTCGGGCCGCGACGCAGGGCGGTCACTTCAAACTTCGGAAATTCTTCGAGGGTCTTTGGCTTGCGGATTTCCATTTTCTTCCAGTCCCAGAACTGCTGTTGGAACACACCAAGATTACATGACGATAGGAGGTCACGTCGGTCCCGCCAGCCCCCACTTGCGGCGTGTGGTGTCCGGCTGTCTGGCTGTCTGGCAGAGTCTGTCCGGCAGGTTGTCTGGCAGACATGTCCGGCTGCAAGTCCCTGTATCTGCATGTAAAGAGAGAGAGAGTAAACACTCTCTTATATAGGGGGTGCCGGACAGCCGGACACGCACTCCCGCAGGCAGGCAAATCTGTCCGGCAAAAACCCGCACTTGTCCGGCTGGAATCCCAGAAATTGCCTCACAATGCTTCCGTATCCGGAATCCGAGCGTCTTCCGCCATGGCCACGGTCGCCCGGATTTCCTCGGGCTCAAGCCCCGGCAGGTACCAGTAATGAGCGGAGCGCGGACAGGATCGAATGCCTTCGGGAGAAAACACTTCGAGCATTGAGTTCACGTGACTAATTCGCTAGCTTGGCGGCCAAGTCGCGCTTCAATTGCGCGAGCGAGCTGTAGCGCCGACGTTCAACGGTCTCGACTTCAGCCCTTGAACATTGCATATTGGCGAGATAAGAACTGAACGATGCGCTGCCGACGAGTTCAATGTCTCGACTGAAGGCGAATTCTGAAACCGCTCGGGGAATTGACGAGTTCGTGATGAGAACTGGCTTGAACGTGAACCCACTAAAATTCCGACCAAACTACAAGATTTCAGGGTTGAGATCGTGCCTGCAAGCGGAGATATACTGCGAATCTGTATGTCCCGTTTCATGCCTGAAAGATCGTCCGATCCCGCACACAGAATGTTTTAGTCTCACATTCTGGGTTTCCACAGACCCCCCAATCCTCTTTCCGGCCTATTTCCCGAAGTTTATCGTACAACTTTGAGGGTGGAGCGGTGGCTTCAATTTCGATTTTCCCCAACGGAACGAATCGTTTGCATTCTTGGCAGATGACGCCGAAAATTCTCATTTCAGGCATTTCGCGTCGCCGTTCGTCTGGGTTTGTTGCGGCCGAATACTAGCGCGAATCCTAACTGGAGCGGCTCGGTTGCTGCACAAACCCACGCTTAAGCCAGCGTACAAGAAAAAGAAGTAGATAGACGATGGGCCATCCTAAAATAACGGGAACGGTCCCAGCAATCGCGCCATCAAACCGAGCACGACTGATCGCCAGCGTCAGAGCATCGTCCGCACGTTCGTTGCATCGCTGGAAACCTGCATCCCTTGCGTTTGAATCCTTGTATACCGTCAGATCGCTATCACACTGAACATGGTTGGAGGCTATAAAGTGAGAGGCTCTGTCGATTTCTGAATTGTAGGCGTAGAATCCCGCGCCCAGAAACCATGCGACGGAAATGACAATTCCAATTCTCTTCCATCCGTTCATTGTTACGTTCCTTAGCCGTCGTCGAACAAAAAATTGCGGGCAGATGTTATTTCCATCTACCCCTTAACGCGGGTAAGTCCTACCTACGACAACGATTGCATGGGTCGGGCCAACCTTTCGGCAGACCTCGCTTTGCTGCCCTGCATCCCGCCTAGTTTGCCGAGTGCAACCGCCGCTGGATTCTTCCTGCGCGGCGGGAAGTGCATGGTAGGATTCTGACCGTTATGAAACAAAAATGCAAAACTTATTCCAAGACCAGCACGCTCGGTAAGGGACAATATAGAGGACAGGGGCGCATCGTAGCCGACGCCTTAGAGTGCGAAAATAAGCGCCTTCTAGGTTAGCTAAAATCGTGATTTCGGCGGCTGTCAGGGACTTCTCTCTGGCATCGTGGAGAGGCCGGGACGGTTTTGTCATGACCGAATTCCATGGAGGCGGGGCAGCAGGCATCACGGCAAGCGTGGAATACCACTTGCGCAGATTGGTCAACGCTGGCGAACTTGAGGAAAGCGACTAAATTTCAAAGTAGCCCACTATCCCCAGAGATCATCTGCGATATGCAGGGATGCGTGACCCCGTGAGGGCGAGCGTCAGTCCGGCTGGCGGATCGGCTGCGGTGAGCGATTGGCGCAAATCTTCCAAGGTCATACGACGTACTTTCCGACGCAGTTGCAGGACGCCATAATACGCCCCACGTTTCGGGTTGAGTGAATACACCGTGCGCTATTGGTGGGTAAATCAAAACCAGACGTATCGGCAGGAGGTCGAAGGCGGCTATCTTTGGTCGCCGAAGCACAATGCTAATGGTGTGCGAAATCCATTTTATGAATTTATGAGAGAGGTCGCACCGGGCGACCTTGTTTTTTCTTTCGTGGATACTCGTATCGTCGCCCTCGGGATGGTCACTTCCTATTGCTACGAGAGTCCCAAGCCCGCCGAATTCGGTGGAGTCGGGATGAATTGGGAAGCGATTGGATGGCGGGTGCGGGTCAATTTCGTTTCGCTTCTGAACAGGATTCGCCCCAAGGATCACATCGATGTACTGAGGCGGCTACTGCCTTCACGCTATTCACCGTTGCAGGACTCGGGGAACGGAATTCAATCCGTTTATTTGACCGAAGTGCCGAATTCCTTGGCTGAAGTCCTTGTCGGACTGATTGGCAAGGAGGCGGACTTAATGAACGACCAATCCGCCAGATTGACGCTCCCGGCACCCATGCAGGCAGACAATGCTGATCTGGAAATTTGGGAACATCACATCGAGTCCGAGATCGAATCTGATCGCGAACTACCAGAGACCGATTCGGGAAGCACTCATCGTAGCGCGACGAGGGCAGGGTCTTTTCAAACAGCGGGTAATGCAGGTTGAAAACGGATGCAGAATCACTGGTATTACGAATCCGATCCATCTACGAGCTAGTCACTGCAAGCCTTGGAGGGATTCTAGCAATGAGGAGCGGCTCAATGGCGAAAACGGACTTCTGTTGACTCCGACGATGGATCACCTCTTTGATCGTGGTTTTATAAGTTTCGAAGACTCCGGACTAGTGATCATTTCTCCCGTCGCCCATACACCCTCTCTGAACCGATTGGGAATGCCGACGGATCGAGTCATCAATGTGGGAACGTCTACTCAGGGTCAAAAGCAGTTTCTTGATTACCGCCGAGAATCGGTTCTCTTGCAAGCTCGGCACTAGATTTTCGCCTCGCTTCATCCCTCTGCGCCAGTTCATGCGCCCGCGTCCAATCGCCCTTGCGTCCCACCATCCGTGCCGCAATGGACAAGTGCTACACCAACCACTTCTCGATTGCCGTGCCGAGTACCTGACACCCGCGCAGCAAGTGGCATTGATCGACAAGAACCAGACGGAGTTCGACACTTGCTTCCACGCCATCGAAGTCAAATATGATCTCCGCAAATCAAAGCAATGAGTAACCAAACGTCGCTGGTGATTTAGAAGGTCTGACAGGAAGGTTTCTACAGAAGTTTTTTTCAGATTTTTCGAACGCTAATGGGCGCGATGGTAGAATTTCCACGCTGGAATGAACGATACCGAGATTCAAGAAAACAGCGAAGAGAAGGCAGGTCATATCGCCGCGCTCTGGCGCAAGGTGCGCCCGACGTTTCGCGGCTTAGACCCGCTGGAGTTCGTCTATTTGAAGGTGTCGGAGCCAATAACGGCGCTTATTGTGTCGTTACTCTTGGTTCCGTTCGTCATGTCAGACTATGTCACGATTATCGTGACAGTGTCCGTACTAGCGGCGTGGCTGCTTTTCATCCTCAGAATCGCTCGCGGGGAGCGAATCAAGTTGGTGCCCGTCGTCGCTCGATTACTCATTCTACTCGTAATCGGCTTCCCTTCGTGGAAGCTCGCGCAATGCTATATCGGGTGGTCACTGACCAACTATGATGCAGAGACTAACGGTGCTCCGATAGCACCACCACGCAGAATTCCTGCACCGAGCGTTTGGAAGACCGTACACGACCACCTTGTGCGGCCAACACCGACGGTCGTGGCGCTGCCACCAGCGCCAGTCACCACCGAGAAGAGTAATGAATATGAAAGCCTTAGTGACGCGGAACTCAAAGCTGACTGCACGGCGCTTGTAGGAGAAATACAAGATTTTGAGCAGTCGTGGAAGGCTCAGATCGACAACGCGAAGGATTTTTTCAACAACGCGGTTTACAACCAGAGTCCGCGACCGAGCGAAGAAGAAATGGCGCGACTTGACGATGTATTCGAGAAGAAAAAGGTGTCGATCCGCGACCAGTTATCATCCGACGGTAAGAAGTTGTTTATCCGCGCCAACAACATCCACATTGTCTTGCTAAAACGTCTTCAAGCACAGAGGGTGCAAGTACCGCCCGACAAGGGGATTGAACACGACTTCACACAGTTGACGACGGTTGGGCCAAATGATCCGTATGAAGATGACAGTCCTAGGAAGGTCGTGGACTATCTCATCCAACTCAACAGCCGCCTGCACGCGTACAGCCCGTACTAGTTCAGCAGCAGCGGCTCTACAGGCGCAGGTGCGCTCTGCTCAGCCGGACCTGTATTTCGGGTCTCTGACAGAAACTCCGAGAGTGAAGACTTCGGTGCGGCGGGCACTGAGACCTTGCTCCGCGAAGCCGAGGTTAAATCGAACTGCGCGTATAGCGTAATCATCTGCCCATGCTCGCCGCATGACACTGCGGATCGAGTCAGCTCATCACTAGGCACTTTAGCCCCCCACCGCCCCAACTCACTCGGGCCAGTTACAATTAGTCCTCAACAAAATGCCTGAGGGGGCAACTATGTCAAATTTAGATAATGCATTACGAGAACTTCGAGAGAAGCGCAGTCACGCACAGTTAGAGATTGAGAAGCTAGACCAGATCATTGCCGGGATCGAGTCGTTGAACGGTGCGGGAGCGGCAATTTCCGGCAACACCGCCCAACCGAAACGAATCATCTCCGCAGCTTCACGGCGCAAAATGGCGCTGGCGCAGAGAGCGCGATTCGCGAAGGCCCGGAAGGAATCGCAGCCAACGGTGGTGGCGAAAACGGCAGCGGCTCCGGCAAAGCGCACGATGTCACCATCAGCCCGCAGGAAAATCGCGGCGGCACAAAAAGCAAGATGGGCCGTTCTGCGGAAGGAATCGCAGCCAGTTTTGGTGGCAACAAAACCAACGGGCTCCGCTCCTGCCAAACGCAAAATATCGGCAGCAGGCAGGAAGAGAATGGCGGAAGCTTCAAAGGCGCGGTGGGCGAAGTTCAGGGCGCAGAAGAAGGCGGCGTAGTCCAATCATAAAAATGCCCTCACGGGAACGAATCCCGTGGGGCTTTTTGCTTTCAGATTGGAAAGGCTCGCTGGCCGAGCTTACCACAAGAGTCACAGCGTCCGACCATTATCTGCGAGACGTTGGTAGGGCTGTGGGTTTGGGTGTGAGGTAAGCAAGAAGAAATTTGTGTGGATATTTGACGGGAACCGCGTGCGTGGAATTATTGACGAGCCCAAACCCTTTTCTTTAAGTGAATAGGAGGTTCGGGACCCTTCCCCAAGTTTCCCGAACCATCCATTCCTAAGCTTGCCGAACTCTACTGAGTGCGACCAGCGAACCCGCTTAATGAATACCATCTTGCTCCTGCTCCGAGGAAACATCCATGGAGCGGGACTGAAGCCGTATGAATTGGTCTGAAGAATTCCGTTTAGGTTCGGGGTGTCTTGACTGCGCTCACGCTCGTCGGGTGGGACACCGAATGTGTGGGACAATACCTGCGACCTTGTTCGGATGCGATCTCGCACTGCTGGGATCCTTCGGCAAACTCGCAGCGCCACGCCTCGCAAGCACATCGGGAACCTCCCGCAATACTCTTGCTCCAATGATGGACAATCGATTCGTGCCAACGTCTAGGCAGGTCGCTTCTGGATCGCAACTAGGCGGATTTTTTCTTGCTTTGACTTTTCCCACGCGATGAGTGTCTTGAGATCGTAACGAAACGGGCCGTAACCACGGAATGTTGCCTCGTCGAAGAGCCGCATCGCACCGCAAGTCAGGCAAACTTGGTAGGAATATCCCTCCTCGCTTATGGGCCAGCCTTTCTTACCGTGCCAGCATCCTCTGGATAGCGCGACGGCTGCCCCGGCTAAAGCGCCGACCACGATGGCTGGCCACCAACGCTTGAGCCGTCTACGTTTTTCAGATATCGGATATGGCATGAGCACTGCGTTTCTAACCAGAACCGTCGGAAGAATTGTTTCGACGGCGTTAGCGACACGCCCATCGCCGCTGCTCGGGCTCGCAGTTTTGGCCTTCTGAGTGATGGGTTGAGTGCGACCACTCAAGTTCTTGTTGCTCATTGATTCCTCAGCTTCTTTCAAAAAACAGACACCTAGCAAACAAATGTACTCATCTCCCCAACTTGATGATGTTCGAACGTCTTGCGCCTCCTAAATAGCAACCTAACCAAAGAATACGCTCAAACAACAAATGACCCTCATGCACCAACCGGAAGCCTAGTGAAGTGAGGGTGCACATGCAGAGCGTCGTTATTCTCGCAGTTCGTACAGAAAAGTCGAATTTTAGCTTTTGTAATCCAAGAACGGACTAAGAGAACAGCCGAAGGCGGGGATGGCAAATCTCCGCTTATGTTGCATGGAGTAATCTCATCACCTTAGTTCGATGCCCGTTCGTTCTTTGTCGGCCACCGCTCATCAATCGCCCGCATGATCTGTTCTGCCGAGCGGATCGCGTCGTCGATGGCACAGATGGTCGCAGGCACCCGAGCGCCGCCGTCGAACTGAGCCTCACCATGGAAGCATGTCCAGCGGCAATCATGCCCTTTTGGTCCTGTTGGGCAAGCGCATTCAGACGCTTCGAAGATGTAAAGGATGGACACAAACCGACATGGCAGTGTATCTGGACATGAACCGGGGACACATCTCAGACATCGAGAGGGGCGAGCGTGAACCAGGGATTATCACCTTGCAGGTGATTGCCCGAGGTTTGGACACCACGATGGCTAAGCTACTCAAGGGTCTGTAGAACCGTCCGGAAATCGTTCCCGCATACCGTGCATCAAATCCACCTAGACAGTTTTGGGAAAAGATGCAAAAGCCCGCTGCGCTGTTCCCTTGCTCACTCTCAGTTCGGTCTGGATTTGCGACCACGAGTCCCCGCGAGCGCGAAGAGTGGCAATTCGCGAGGCGTCAACAACGACTCGTGGCCTCCCCAGTCGTCTCCCTTTGGCGCGTGCATTCCTTAGGCCCGCACGAACCCGTTCCTGAATAAGAGCGCGCTCAAATTCTGCCATTGCGCCAATGATTTGAAACATCAAGCGCCCGGAAGGCGTACTCAGGTCGATGTTGTCTCTTAGACTAACGAAAGCCACTCCCAGTGCTGAAAGTTCAGCGAGAGCATTAACCAAGTGCTTCAAAGACCTCCCAAAGCGATCGATCTTCCAGACCAGAACTGCGTCAAAGCGGCGACGGCAAGCATCTGACATCAGCCGATTGAGCGCTGGACGGGATTCCTTGCAGCCGGAAACGCCTTGGTCTGTGAATTCTTCAACGACCTCCCAACCGCGGCGTCCCGCATATTCGTGCAATTCGGCGAGTTGCATTTCGGGGTCTTGATTGTTGAGGGTGCTGACTCGAGCGTAAAGGGCTACTCTATTGATGGGGCGGTCAGCTTCTTGAGAGAAAGCAGAATTGTTGTTACGTTGCTCTCTAGCCATTGTTGCCTCCTTCTAGGCGACTGCGGTTAGCGCCGTGTCGGTGCTTCAACACCGGCATGGCGCGCTTTCCTGGTTACGTCCCCTTCCTTTCCCTTGCCATCCGTTTCTCGATGTCATACATCTTCTTGAGGCCTTGCCTCAAAACCTGCGAGGGTTTCAGGTACAAGCGACGGGACAGCCAGTCGAGCATCTCTTTGTCCTCCTCAGATGGACGAAAGACCACTGGTTGTTCCCATGCCTTCTTCTTCTCGTTCGCCGTCATGTATAACTACGCTATACGTTAGTAGACCACCATTTGTCAAACAAATTTGGATAGGTCGAAGGCGATTTCAACAAGCTTCCTTACGGGCTCGCGTCCATCCCCTCCCTGGGTGCTGCGAATGCTGACACCTTTGAGCAAGAGTTAAATCACTAGGCTCAAAATCCATAATTACCCTATAATTATGGGGTAATTATGAAACGCCAAAACGCTGCCGACAGCGACAACTTTTCGATCACCTTGTCGTTGGAGTCGATCCGGCTTCTGGACGAAATCGCCAAGAACGGCATATGGGGGCGGAACAAGGCTGACGTAGCGGCTCGATTCGTTGATCGTGCACTCGAAGCTTTTGTGGAACAACCAAAGGTGAAGCTGCCGAAGATCAAGCTTCGGGGTGGGAGGAAGTAGATGGCGCAGATGATTCTGGCTAGGATTCAGCGCTGCCGTCACTGTGGGCGGGAAATGTCGTGTCCGCCACTTGAGTATCAGGAAAATCCTCTATGTGCGGTCTGCTTGCCTGAAAGAGTAGGCAACGCCACGCCGGATGGGAAAGTGCGATGGAGGCCGGAAGGAAACTACGTTATTCCAGAAATCGTTCAAACACCTCTTCCAGGTGCGCGTAAGCGTCGTCAAGCGTGAATCCGCTCCTCCAGTTTTCCTTTTTCCCTTTGGCGCGCCTCGGCTCCCCTTTCTTTTCGGTACAAGTCTCGACATCCCATGCACCACTTACATTTCTTAACTCGACGACCAAATCGCACTGGCCCGGCCTTATCGCTCTCCATCGGAAGCCTCCGGGTGGGAGTGGTTCGACCGACCAATCAAGCGCTACGTCCACGCGACTGAGATCATCTGCCATTTCGATAGCGGTTTGAAAGCGATCATCAGGATTTACGCGAAGGGCCTTTCTGATCAGAGTCCGAATGCGCGACGGTACATGTGGCATGAATCGATTCCGATCAGGAAACTTGCCACGGGAGATTTTCGTCATTATGGTTGCTGGGTGTGGGTTTTGGGCCTTGTAAAAACCGTCGCCGTTTGCTGCGCGATAGATCAAGAGGCCCACGTGATAAATGTCTGCGACTAGGGTTGCTTTGCCGGTATTGATGGTCTCGGGCGGTTGGGCGCTCATATACAGTTTCGGCACACTTACAACACCCGCTGGAGAAATGGCACGTGATTGTCCGAAATCTGCCACCATCGGTGTGCCCTTATTTGAAAAAAGGACGTTGGATGGCTTCACGTCAAAATGGATATAGCCTTTCAAGTGAATGTGCGCGAGCCCAGCGAGGACACCTTGTGCTACGCGCTGAACCTCGCTGAGTTGAAGCGGGCGATCAGAAATCCGGTCGGTGAGTGAGAGATTCGGATAGTACGGCATAACCAAGGAAATGAGATTCGGCGTCTGGCAGGCATACTTCACTTCGATGACATTGTCGTGGGCTACGGCAAATATTGCCTGTGTTTCGTCGAAGTAGGCCGTCGGGTTGGCGAAGCGGGATTTCTCTATTTCCTTTGCAGCTACTTGACCGCCAAGTTGTGGGTCGTCAGCAAGCCAAACTGTGGAGTTCATTCCTTGCCCGACACCGATCTGCTTCAGTCTCGTGTAAGAAATTGTTCCATCGACCCGCATAGCTCAGTTTTGCGGGAGAGCGGCGACGGCCACCAAGACAGCTTCCTTGGCGTAGGACGGAAACTTGGATATGTCCAGGCCGCGCAATTCACCCGATTCAATGTATCCCTTAGCTTGGGTTCCCAACTTACCCGAGATCGTAGCTAACGCGCCAATAGTCGCTTTGAGACCGCACGAATCGACTGTCTGAAGTAGAACACCTTCAATGCGCAACCGAAGTCGAGGCCCTTCTTTTCGACTGCCTCTAGCACTTGGTTCTGCAGAGCGGATCATCGCCATGCTGGGCTTGTAGGTCTCTACTATGAGTTTGACTCTACTGCGGTACCAGGAAAGCGCGGGCGCTTCGTCAAGATTGACGGGGGCCGCGGCGCTGTCATTGGCTACAAGGATGGGAGCCTCTCTGGTTCCCTCTACGACGGCCCAGTAAACTTTATGCGCCTCCGCCCTGAAACCAAGTGCCCGTTCCACAAACCAATAGTAGCGGATTCCTTATGAATTAGGATTGGATTCGCTTGGGAGGTCTGCCGCCAGCGTGCGTTTTCAGCATTTTGGCCGTTTCCCCCTAGTAATCAGGACAGGTCTAACAGTGTTTTGTTGTCGATGGACAGAGGCCGAAACGGCTAAGCGGCGCCTCCGAAACTACCTACAATCACCTTGGACTCATTGACAATAGTGTCCACGTAGTCTGCCCACCATTGCAGCATCTTTTTTCGTTCTTCGGGGTATTCAGCCAGAACGTAGACGGCGCGGATGCCTTGCTTCTCATGACTCAGGGCCTTTTCGATCACATCCCGGTTAAAACCCTTCTCTGTCAGCAGTGTCGCGCCGGTGCGTCGCAGATCGTGAATAGTGAGCGGATCCATATCGAACGTAAGCCCCTCCAGGGCTTGGTTGAGCGCATTCGCAGCAAAGGGCTTTCTGATGCTGTTCCGGCCAGGTAGCACCAAGTCGGACTCCCCCGCCAGCGCTTTTAGCTCTTGGAATATCGCGGCAACTTGCGTGGATAGGTAGACAATGTGCGGCTTGGCGGTTTTGGCGTTCTCTTCGGGGACGATCCACTGTCCCGCATCGAAATCAACATGCTGCCACCGCGCCTGCAATAGCTCCGACTTGCGCGCGAGTGTCAGCAAGAGGGCATGCAGCGCCAACTTGAATTGGCGCCGGATGTTGCTCCGATAGACGGTGTGGAGATAGAGGCGGATCTCTTGCGGGTTCAAAACACGGGAACGTTTGCGGGCCTTGCCGATGTATCGAGTTGCCACCATCGCAGCCGGGTTCATCGTCACCTGCTGCACTTCGATCGCATAGTCGAACATCCGTTTCATCACGCCGCGAAGCTGCATTGCAGCGGCAACTCGGCCATTATCGCGCTTGCGGTAAACAATCGCCTGCACATCCAAGGCGGTAATCTCTTTGAGGAACTTGTCTCCGAGCGCGGGATAAATTTCATTGTCCAGATAACGACGAATCTGGACCGGATTTTTCCAATTTCTAGCTACTTGCTCTTGGAAATAGCGATCGCCAAACTCCCTGACGGTTGAAACCGTGGCACTCCCGGCTTTCGCCTTTCGTATCTCTTGCGCTGGTGACTTGCCATCCGCGACCTGAGCGGCCAGTTCATCGCGTTTTGCCCGCGCCGCTTTCAGCGTTAGATCTGGGTATCGGCCCAAGGTCACCTTCTCAGAGGAAGCATTTAGCCGATAACGAAAGAGCCATGACATTTTGCCGCTCGGCAATACGTCAAGCGAAAGCCCCCGGCCATCGCTCACCAGATATCGCGATGCCTTTGGTTTCAAAGCCTTGATTTGTGCGTCTGTGAGTGCCATCTCGCCCTCCTATGTCTCCAGACCGATATGTAAAGGCATACCCATCTCTGGAGACATGCTGGAGACATAAACCAGATCGGCTGTCTATGTCTCCTGCTGGACATTATAGGATGAATTTTCCTGTGTTTACAGGTATATATCGTTGATTTCTACATTTCCTTAGATAGTGTGGGACGCCGCTCTACTTTCCGATACAGAAGCTGCTGAAGATCAAATTAAGGATGTCATCGGTTGTGGTGACGCCGGTGATTTCGTCGATCGGGCGCAGAGCCGCGTAAAGGTCCAAAAGCTGCATCTCGTGTGGCACCCTCGTTGCCACCGCTCGTGTGGCTTCTTCGAGGGCAGCCAGGGCGTCGTTGACCAGTTTCTGGTGACGCACATTCGTCAGGAAGCCGGAATCCTGACTCATGGCACGATCTCCCGCTACGTGTGTCAATATGGCTTCGCGGAGAGCGGGCATGCCCTCACCGGTTAGCGCAGATGTGGAAATCCGCCGGATCGAGCGCCCGGATGAGGGTTCGTTCGCAGAGGCGCTGGCGCTACAAAAGTCGCGGGAACCACGAACTGCGAGATCGGATTTGTTTTCTACCACAAGCGCGGGACGGTCTCTCACTTGAGCGAGCAACTCTTCATCTTCTTCGGCGAGCGGACGGGACCGATCCACCACCACCAGCACGAGGTCGGCGTCGGCTAGCGCCTCTTTTGACTTCTCGATACCGATGGATTCGGCCTCCGCCCCTTCTGGCGCCTTGCGGATTCCGGCGGTATCCACCAATTCCACAGGAATTCCACCGATGGCGACGGTCTCGCTGATCAAGTCTCGCGTCGTGCCTGGTTGCGCCGTAACGATGGCGCGCTCTCGTTCGACAAGACGATTGAAGAGGCTCGATTTCCCCACGTTAGGACGGCCCACAATAGCCAAGGTGAGCCCTTCGTGCACCAGCTTGCCATAAGTAAAGGTCGCGGCCAGTTGCCGAAGCGGAGCTTGAATTTTTGCGATGTTGTCGAGAATGGCCGCGTCGGGCGCGACCGAGATATCGTCTTCTGCGAAGTCGATGCCGGCTTCCAGCAAGGCAATCAGGTTGATCAATTTTTGCTTGATCGGTTTCAGGCGGTGGGAGAGTGCTCCGTCTAGCTGTTGCGCCGCGACTTTCGCCTGAAATAGCGTCTGCGAGTCGATCAGGTCGCGGACAGCTTCCGCCTGCGTCAGGTCGAGACGTCCGTTCAGAAAGGCACGCATCGTGAATTCCCCAGGTTCAGCGAGGCGGGCCCCTTGGACAAGAGACAGATCGACGATATGACGAAGCACAACGGGGGAGCCGTGGGCGGAAATTTCTACGATATCGTCTGTCGTGTAGGAGTGGGGTTTCGCGAAATAAGTAACCACAACTTCGTCAATGCGGCCGGGTATGAAACCGGAAATGTCCACGCCAGTAGGGTCGATCGTAGATGGATCTACGCTAGATGGGTCGACGAGATCGCAGAGCACGGCTCGCCCAGCTTCCAGCGGGTAAGCTCGTCGCAACATCGTTTGGGCTATGGCTTTGGCCTGAGGACCGGCCAGGCGAACAACCCCAATTCCTCCCCGGCCGGGAGGGGTAGAGATGGCGACGATAGTATCGTCTAAGTTCATTGCGTGGCGAGCGAATCAGGACAGAGTCATTGTAGCGAGATAGAAGCGTTTGCCGGGGAGCGCAGCGGTCATTTATACTTACGGTTTGCCTTTAGCCAGCTGAATTGATCAGGAGCAGGGATTTTCAATGCCGAAACGTACATTTCAACCTAACAAGCGCAAGCGCTCTAAAAAGCATGGGTTTCGCACCCGCATGAAGACGAAAAACGGGGCTGCCGTGCTATCGCGCCGTCGTGCCAAAGGGCGCAAGCGTGTTGCCGTAGCGCCGGGTTTCCGCGACTAGTTTCCCCTCCGTAAAGCAGTTGCCAGTACCCAATTGCCAGAAAAAGCGGGACTATGCAGGATCGTCCGGCAGAGGAACGCTGAGTGCGCAGGCCGCTGAGTGATGGATAACGCCTTGCAAAATGGTGAAGCGGTCCGCGCAGACGCTCCGGAATCGGTTGCGGGGAAGCCCGCAGTGAAGTCGACTTTCGGGTTTCCGCGTTCAGCGCGATTGCTCAAGCACTCGGACTTTGAGCGCGTTTACAAGCAAGGACGGCGGCACTTTTCCTCGCACATGACCGCGTTTTACCTGCGGCCGCCAGCGGGGGACGGCGAGGAGCCGAAAACGGCGACGGCGCGCGTCGGATTCACCGTAGGGAAGGTTTTGGGCGCAGCGGTGGTCCGAAACCGCATCAAGCGCCGTATGCGCGAAGCGGTCCGGATGCAGCGGTATGTTTTGCAGGGTTCGGGCGCGGTGGATGTGGTCATAAACCCTAAGAAGTCGGTGTTGACATTAGAATTTGCTGTAGTGCTCGAGGAAGTGGGACGGGCGCTCACGCTGATCTCGAAAAATACGGTCGCGAAAAATACGATGACCCGAAACACGACCGCGAAGAAGCCGGTAGAAAAGTGAAGCCTGTCGCGATCGCGCTCTTGCAGGGGTACAAGCGGTGGATATCGCCGTTCTTTCCTCCTTCTTGCCGTTACGTGCCGACTTGTTCGGAGTACGCCATGGAAGCGGTCGAACGGTTCGGAGTTCTGCGGGGATTCGGAAAGGCCGCATGGCGGTTGCTGCGGTGTCATCCTTTCGCGCACGGGGGGTTGGATCCGGTGGTGAAATCCGCGGCGAATCTCACTCCTTCCCAGAATGCGCGAGTGATGGGGCGCTCACTTTGATGGATAGGCCAAAGCTGCAGGCGGTTGGTCCTACACTTAACTTCTACGAAGAAATGATGAGCTGACGAATTGGCTGAATTTAATAATCCTCAACAAGAACCCGGGATGGAGAAGCGGCTGCTCATTGTCTTCGCGCTGACATTCCTGGTGATCATGCTGTTTCAGCCACTCTTAAAGAAGTACGGGGCGCAGCCTGCTCCTCCGGCGAAACAACAGCAGGCGACGGCGAATCCGGTGGCAACTTCCGCTCCCGGCGCTTCTACTTCCTCGACTCCGATCGCGCAAAGTTCAGAAAAACACTTCGCGCCGCACTCGACTGCTTCTATGCCGGCCCCGAGTTCGAAGCCGCAAGCCGCTGCCAGCGAATCCGAGACGGTGATCGAGAATGAGGTGTACCGCATTGTTTTCACCAATCGCGGCGGACGCGTGAAGTCCTGGGTATTGAAGAAATATACCGACGACAAAGACGCGCCGCTCGAACTCGTGAACATGGCCGCAGCGGACAAGTATGGATATCCGTTGATGCTTTGGTCTTATGACGAGGCATTGCGGGAGAAACTGAACACGGCGTTGTACGTGGTCTCGTCGGCGGAGGCGACCGCGGCGCCGAACAATGCGACGGCGCCTCCGGAGCTGAAATTTGCTTATGATGACGGCGACCTGTCGGTCCAGAAGACATTCTCGTTCGACCGCGACAGCTACGTGGTCACGGCGCGCGCCGCTGTCTACGTAAAGGGATCGCAGGTCGCTGCCTTCCCCATGTGGCCGAGCGGATTCGGCGCGGACGTGACCACGCCGCAATACGCCAACGGACAGGTTGTCTATCAATACGACGACAAAGTGGAACGTCTGGCCATTAAGAAGATCAGCGGCAACGGAACCCTGCCCGGACCCTTCAACTGGGCCGGAATCTCCGACCAATATTTCGCAGCCGTGTTCTTGCCCCAAGATCCACAGAGTTCCGCCCTCGTCACCCTGCGCAACGGAATTGAAATCCGCCATAAGCCCTCCGATCCCGCCGACAAGCAAATGGATAAAGTCGACGTCCTGGGCGCGGCCGTCGGCAATCTGCACGGCCCGACTGAGACGCGTCTCTATGTGGGACCCAAGGCTCTCTCCGATCTTGAATCCGTACGCGTCCCGGGAATCACCGGCGCCGAACCGGATCTCCGCGCCGTCATCGATTTCGGCTGGCTTGGCATCATCGCCCGCCCGCTGTTCCTCTGGCTCAAGTGGATGTACGTCCACATCGTCCACAACTGGGGCTGGGCCATTCTGCTGCAGACACTCGTCATCAACCTTGCGCTCCTGCCGCTGAGGCTTTCCCAGATGAAGTCGATGCTGAAGATGCAGCGCGTGGCCCCGCAGATCAAGGCAATCCAGGAGAAATATAAGAAATACACGCTGCGCGACCCCAAGAAAGCCGAGATGAACGAGGAGATTTCGGCGCTCTATAAGAAGGAAGGCGTCAATCCCGTCGGTGGATGTTTGCCGCTCGTTATCCAGATGCCGTTTCTCTTCGCTTACTACCGCATGCTGAACGTGGCCATGGATCTGCGGCATGCCCCGTGGCTTTGGATTCACGATCTATCTTCGCCGGATCCGCGGTGGGTGCTGCCGATTGCGATTGTGGTGACAATGTTCTTTATGCAGCGCATGACGCCGCA